>Ga0074044_10000032_pt1 | contig 133349 bp, 114 predicted proteins | sample BogForMeECP23OM1_FD_94443 | JGI IMG/M metagenome (GOLD analysis project Ga0074044, IMG submission 94443) | Bog forest soil microbial communities from Calvert Island, British Columbia, Canada - Bog Forest MetaG ECP23OM1 | ecosystem: Environmental > Terrestrial > Soil > Wetlands ...
CAAAAATGAAATCGCGTCAGGAAGCCCTACAAGCGACTTTCTCAGGTCGCCTAGACATTTTCTATCCCCCAAATTTTGCTTGTTTGGAGCGGAAACGGAGTTTTTCAACAGCCACGGGATGTTACGCCAACAATCCTTTTGAGATGCAGCCGTGCAACTGCTTAAGAGTGCGATCGCAGGACACTTTTGCGCCTACTCGGGTTTACAAAACGATTCAGTCTGGGCAAAGCTGCGGGGCAGTCCCGAGTTTGCAGAGTTGCTGTCCGGCGCGAAACAGTGCCGTGACAATTTTATTTCCGAGAGATCGCAGGCTGCACAATGAATCGCCCCGCCGGAACTCACTTGCTTCGCGCCGTAGCCTTCGCTGCCCGGCGCCGACGATGTCGCCTCTGAAGGAGATAAACGCTGCATTCGTCTGAGCATCGCCTTTCGGTAAACCTGCACGCAATGAAACCTCAACCCAGACGGGGAACTGTGGGGTACGGCTGCTCTTGTCATCATCGCTGTAGCCCTGATCGTGCGGGCTCCGGGGAAGTCGGTGGAGCGGATATCGGCAACCGTCGTGTAGGTCGCAGTCCGGGAGAACCCGACATTCCATCCTGAAAGAAGCCAAGGCCGAGTACGCGAAGTCGCAGTAAGGGAAAAAGTCCTGCCTCATTGCCCTACTGTTTAGTGAGGGTTGCTGTTAACAGGCGTTTACACTCACGATTCGGTCAATGAGTGCAATCGCGATGTTAGACCAGTGACGTGACTACACTGTGTTCGGCATTAAGCCAAGAACACCCCCGCTCACGAATGACGGTGACTTGCAATGCGATTCGGGGTGAACGGCGGAAACGTGATTTGTATTTTCTTGTCCATCCGCTTTCTCCATCGGAGGATGGGAACGTCACCGCGATCGAAACACCTGGAAGCGGACGGAATAGCCAAAGCCGATAGAGTGAGCGGGCGTTGCTGCCGACAGACCGAAGTTGCAATGAAAATCGAGCTGCTGATGCGGCGTAATCTTGTATGCCGTGCCGAAATCGATCACGTTTTGCGGACCGCCCCGTTGGGGAAAGGAGCCGGAATATTCGACGTAGGCGTCCCAGGGCTTCATCAGCTGCCGGTCAAAATATACGCTCGACTGGCCCGTCAAATTTCGCCTTGGTCCCTCGCTTGGCCACATAACTGAGAACATTCCAGCAACTGTCCAGTTCTTTGTCAGCGAGCGGGACCAGGGCAATTGGACGGTCGGATCATAGCCATGACTTGATATCAGGTTCGCCCCCGTGGGAAAGCTCACGGATGGTATGAGCGAAACGTCAAATCCGCCCCGTGTTGGTCCAAACTGCTGTTTGAAGCCCATGCTCAAATCACCAAATCCGTTGCCGAATGGGGGCGCGGTGTCGTGATTGTAAAAATTGTAAAAGTAGTCCGGGACCCCAAAACGAAGCTCGGTTCTGCTGGTGATTCCCAGTCGCACCGATGTCTCAGGGAAATCAAAGGTCTGTTGGTCTCCGTTGCCGGTCTCCTGGAACCCATTCTCAAACTGCAGGCTTCCGCAGGGCACGACAATACTCGAACTTGTGATCTGCGGCCGATCCGTGGCCATCGGGCTATGCGCATCGGCGCCGCAAGTCTGAGCCGTCGCCTGGGGTGCAAGGGTTCCCACTATGACGGCAAGGAACAGTGCACATGTGAAACGCAACATGCACAAGATAATAACCAGAAATGCAGTCGCCCATATGACTTAGGTGGGATCATTATGGCCGCCAGGTTTATCACCAGAGAAGGGGCGGAGGTCAATTGACTCAAGCAGGCGTTTGAAGCGCTGCGCCACCCAAAATCAAACACGGGACCGAGTTCTTCAGCACTCTTAGGCCGCTGTGGATGTCTGCCTATTTGCGCTGTTCGAGCTTGACCGACGCCGTAACTGGCTGCCCGTCGCGCAGCACTTTGACCTCGACCACATCGCCCACCTTGCTGCGGCGAAGTGCGTCTGTGAAGTCGTAAAGGTTCTTGATCGGCTTGTCGCCGAACTGCACCAGGATGTCCCCGGCTTTCAGTCCAGCCTTTGCCGCGGGCGAGCCGGGCTTCACATCAGAGAACCTCACGCCGGTTTCCACCTGGCCGAAATCCGGAATCGATCCGAAGTACGGTCCATAGCCCCCACCGCCACCCGGCCTGCCTCCCGGCTGGTCCTCCGCGACCACAATAAAGGAAGGACGCTCGTCCGCATCCGCCAGTTCCTCGCCCGTCTTCCCTACCACGTCAAGCAACCGTGCCGCCGATTCCGGATCGATCTTCTCCCACGTATCCGAAGGCTTGTGATAATCCGAGTGCAATCCCGAGAAGAAAAACAGCACCGGAATTTTCTTGGCGACGAACGACGTATGGTCGCTCGACGAATATCCGCCCGGCGAGTACTCGATCTTGAATCCGGAATTCGCCTGCGCCTGCTCGACCGCTGCTTTCAACGTCGAGCCGGTGCCGACGCCTCCAATGTAGACTTTCTGATCCTTGATGCGGCCGATCATGTCCATGTTCAGCATGGCCACGGCTTTTTCCAGCGGACGCGTCGGGTCTTTCACCCAGGCGGCGGAACCGAGCAGCCCGAGTTCTTCGCCGGCAAAGGAAGCGAACAGGATTCCGCGCCGCAACTGACCTTTCTGCGGCGCGAGTAATCGCGCCAGCTCCATCACTCCCGCCGTGCCCGAAGCGTTGTCATCCGCTCCCGGATGAATCTGCCCGATCTGTGAAGGCGCCAGCGAATCGAAATTGCCTCGTCCCAGGTGATCGTAGTGCGCGCCGATGATCACGTATTCATCCGTCTTTCCGGGCAGATACGCCAGCACATTGTTCACCGTGGCCCGCGTAGTTTCGATACTGACGGTCAGCGCCGCTGTCTGGCTCTCAGGTAGCGCAAACGATGCGGGTTTGGATGAAGCGTTGATCTGATCCTGCAATTCGGCCAGCGATTTGCCCGCCGCCTTGAGCCAACCCTCCGCGACCGCATTCTTCACCTGAAGACAAATGATGCCGGCATTTTCCGGCCCGCTCACGCTGCCGAATCGTGTGAGCAGATCCTCTTCGCCGTCTCCCAGCTTTCCGTTCACCAGCACCAGCGCCTTGGCGCCGTGATTCCGGGCGTTGATGGCTTTCGTCACCAACTGGGAATGCTGCGTCATGCCCTGATTGCCGCCCTTCACGCCGAACGACGGGGGCTCATAGCGCAGCACGACGACAATCTTGTCCTTGACGTCGATGCCGGCATAGTCATCGTACTGAAACTCGTCGGCCGTGGCGCCGTAGCCGGCAAACACCAGCGGCGCCCGGGCCGATCCCGAAGCGGAAAAACTGAATGGGACAAAATCCTGCTTCGGTTTCAACTCCTGCTTCTCGACTCCGGTCAGCAACGTGAAATTGTTCTTCCCTTTCAACTGCGCGCCCGTGATGACCGTAAAAGGCTGCAAGTAGGAGTTGGTGCCGGCGGGTTCGAGCCCAAGGCTCTTGTACCGCTTCTCGATCAGGTGCTCGGCCCGGGTCAAGCCTTTCGACCCGGCGCCGCGTCCCTCCATCGCCGGCGTGGTCAGCGCCTTGATGTCATCCAGGTAGCGGTGCGGATCGGCCGTGGAAATTATCGGCGGCGCCGCCACCAACGGAAATGTTAACGTCAGCAGGATGAGAAGAATTACGACGTTCTTCGCTGCGTTACTGGGCGTTGCAAGGCGGGCTGTGAAGCCCTCCGCGTCGCGCACACAAATTTGACGGAAGTAGTGAGGTCTTAGCGTCGGCATGATCACGCAAATCGTAGGTTGCGTGGAGACCCTTGTCAAATATCGGCCGCCGGCATCTCAGCGTCGAGACGTGGCCGGTCGTATCTCCCGCTCCGAGAGTCGACAGGCGGCAGTTTCTTCCTACAACCTTGGATTTCGATTCATCACTTCTTTCAAGTTCAGTCATCACAGACAGGCACCGGCAATCCTCGATACGCTCCCCGTTGAAGTAATGCCGGTTTGCCCCGCGACCGAGCAGTACGCCGGCGGCGTGGATCGCCCGAGTGGCTCGCGCTCGACGCGGTTCTTTCTGTTTTTACTTTTGAAAGTGTGCAATTTTGAACAGCTGCGGCATTGTGAATCGCTTAGCATTTTCAGTTCCACGGTAATTGCATTTAGAGGCCGATAAAAGTTTCTGCGACCTTTTGGGCGGAGGCGATAGGAAGCCACAGTACGGCTTACCGAAATCCTGCCGACTGTGATAAAAACGGCCTAAGTGAAGGTTCGAGATTGGCAGTCCTCCTCGATTGAGACAGGATTGGTGATCATATGAAGCGGGAAGACGTCAAACCTGTGAGCGGAACAATTCCCTTGTCGCACATTCATGACAGACCGCGGGTATCGAGGAGGGGCATGCCAATGCTAATGCCAGCAAATTTCGGGACCTCTCGTGTCCTTTTATTCTCGGTTCTATGCCTTTTCATCTTAGTCACCTTTACTTCAGGCCAGGCTCGCCAGCAGGGTGCCGGTAAGGACACTAAATCCGCCAGCGCACCCGTGGCCGGTGCGCCTTCGTCGGACGCGTCCAAATACGTGGGAGCGGAGACCTGCAAGACGTGCCATGAGGACACGTACAACGCCTGGGAGAAAACGCCGCACTGGAAGACCACACTAGATAAGGAGGGCGGCCCCTCACACCAAGGTTGCGAGGGCTGCCATGGTCCCGGGGCGGACCACGTGGCCGGCGGCGGCGACGTGACCAAGATATATACCTTCAAGGATGCGTCACGGCAAGAGACCAGCACTCGGTGCCTAACCTGCCACGGCGAAAGTCATGAACAGACGCATTTTGCCGAATCCGCCCACTCCAGCAGCGCTGTCGGCTGTCTCGACTGCCACTCTCCTCATCACGCCAAGGAAAAACAGTTCCTGCTAGCGCAGAAACAGCCCCAGCTGTGCTACGGATGCCATACCTCGGCCAAGGCGGACTTTGCCAAGCCCTTTCACCACCGGGTCAACGAGGGTCTGGTGCAATGCAATGATTGCCACAACCCTCATGGGACGGCGACCGTGCGTCAGCTGCGCGCCCTGCCCAGCGGCGATTTCATTTGCTACAAATGCCACGTCGACAAGCAGGGCCCCTTTGTCTACGAACATGTGCCGGTGAAGACCGAGGGCTGCACCAGTTGCCACACACCTCACGGTTCTACCAATCCCCGGCTCCTCAGAGTGAGCCTGGTGAATATGCTCTGTCTGCAGTGCCACACTTTCTCTACCCAGTTGACGGCCGGCGGGCCCATCGGTCCTGCGCACAATCAGTCGGCGAAGTACCAGGCCTGCACCATGTGTCACACCCAGATTCATGGGTCCAACTTCAGCGATGTCTTTTTCAAGTGAGGGAGAACCGATGCCGTCGCCCAAAAAACTCGATCTGCAATCTTTCCTCGGCTCTTCTGCAACCGAACTCATCGCGCTGAGGCAAAAGCGGACGGCGAACTCATTACGCTTCACGCTTGCGCTCGTCCTCGCCGTGCTGGCTGCGGTGGTGATGATATCGTCGCCCCGGTTGCTCTTTGCGCAATCTTCCGGCACGGGCCAGAATCCGTCGGGGGAGCCGGAAGGCGTTACCAGCGGTGGCTACCTGATTCACTCGTCGGGTGAGATCGGCTACCGGTCCAGCAATGTGACCGGCAGCGGCGATATGTACGACACCTTGGTGAATCTGCAGTCCGGTCCGCGGTTTCTCGATCAGACGCTTTCCATGCAATCGGTGGGTCACCAGGGCCTACTGTTCGACAATCTTTACCTCAACAGCTTTGGATGGGGAGGCGATCCCAATAACGTCTTGCGGCTTCGGGCAGACAAGAACAAGTGGTACAACATTGTCGGCAGTTTCCGTCGCGATCAGAGTTTCTCCGACTTCGACTTGCTGGGGAATCCCCTGAATCCCCCCACCTCCACTCCCTCGATTCCGGCGCTGAACTCGCCTCACTTATTTGATACGGTGCGGCGCATGAGCGACGTCGACCTTACTTTGCTTCCGCAGTCGCGGGTAAGCTTTCGCTTGGGATTTTCGCACAACAACATGACCGGGCCTTCGTATAGCAGCGTCCACGAGGGCACGGACGCCCTGCTCCTGCAAGACTGGAACACCACCATGAACTCCTACCGTCTGGGTGTGGACTGGAAGGCCGCGCCGCGAACCGTGATCAGTTACGACCAATTTTTTAATTACTACAAGGGAGACACAGACTACCAACTGGCTTCCTTCGCGCCGGCGCTGCTTTCCACCGGAGTTCCGGTTGAGTTGGGTTTGTCCATCGACACTGTAAACAAGGAACCCTGTGCTGGGGCGCCAACCGGAACCCCTCTGATTGTCGGCGGAGTCCTGACCAACAACAACTGCAGCGCCTACTTCAGCTATTCACGCAACCAGCGGATTCGCACTTCCACTCCCACGGAGCGGCTCAGTTTACGCAGCAATAACATCCAGCGGTTAGACCTGGTCGCTTCTTATTCCTACAGTTCCGCCAGCATGAACACGCCATTGGACGAGAATTTCGCCGGCCTGATCATGCGTACCCACACCCTCGCCTTCAACGGCAATGGCACCGTCAGTGCGAACCGAACTTCCAACGTACTCGATGCCGAGGCGACGCTGCATCTGACCCAACATCTGCGCTTGATTGAGAAATTTTATTTCTGGGCCTACCGCATTCCGCAGAATGTCAATCTCACCGAGGTCGACAGTGATTGCACAGTGGCAGCTACGTGCACGCTGCTGACTCCGCTGAGCGCGACCACGCCGACAACGATACCCACCGCGGTCCTGTCATCCTTCAACCAGACCTGGAAGAGAAATCAGACCGAACTGGCCTGGGACATTTCCAAAAAAGCCGGAGCCCGCATCGGTTACCGCTATGGCGACCGGGCCTTCAACCACTTCAACGATTATCTGCCCGGAGACTTGGACCATTTCGTGGGCCTGGAGAAAACGGCGCTCCTCGGGCTCTGGGCACGGCCCACCCATGCCTTGCGATTGAATTTCGATCTGGAGCACACCAACTACAACAGCGTATTCGTCCGCATCTCGCCACGCAAGGAAGCGCGCTACCGCTTCCAGACGACCTACACACCGCGCCCGTGGGCGGTCTTGGGCGGATCCATCAACATCCTGCAACAGTCCAACGCCGACGCACAGACCCAGTACGTGGCCCACAACCAAAACTACGGGCTGACCGCCTCGCTCGCGCCGCGCGAACGCTTCGGACTGGATCTGGCGTATAACTTCAACAGCGTGATCCAGAATGCCCTGATCTGCTTCAACGACACACCGCCAACCGGGGTGACGCTTCCCTTCGTGTCCGGTGCCACCACCGGCGCAGGCACTTTTTGTACAACGAACGATCCGGCCAATCCTCTGCTGAACACCTCGTACTACACCAACCACACTAATTTCGGAATGGCCGCCATCAGGTTCAAGCCCGAGAAGCGAGTGACGGCCAACGTCGGCTACAGCATCACCAGTGTCGACGGCTCGACGCCGCAGTTCAACTATCTGCAGCCTCTCGGCTCATTGCAGTACAAGTATCAGCAGCCGGTGGCCAACCTGAGCGTGGATATCGGCCATAAGCTCTCCTATAACATGGGCTGGAATTATTACCAGTACGCCGAGGGTTCGTTTGTCGGCCCGACGGCGCCACGCTATTTTCACGCCAACACGGTGACCGAGTCACTGCGCTACTCATTCTGATCTCCCTCGTCCCGTCCTGCTATCCTAGAACCCTTCGCCCGGGGGAGGGACATCATGAAAGTCAAGCCGTCGACTTTAGTGCTCGTGCTGGTAATTGCGATTTCCACCACGGCCCAAACCACTCCCTATTTCGACGGCCAGACCTGGTGGAATCACATCAAATTCCTCGCCGACGACAGACTCGAAGGCCGCGACACCGGGAGCCGCGGCGAGCGGACCGCCCAAGCTTACGCGGTCGAGCAGCTCAAGAGCGCGGGCGCGGAACCCGCGGGCCTAAACGGCTTCTACCAGCCGGTCAAGTTCGTCTCCCGCCAGATCGTCGAAAAGGATTGCAGCCTGACCCTCATCCGCAAGGACAGGGACAAAGACAAACGCGAACCGCTCACGCTCGGCGAAGATGCCATCATCAGCACGCGCGTCATGCCCGCGCCCGAAGTCGAAGCTCCGCTCGTTTTCGTAGGCTATGGCCTCAAAGTCCCGGAGAAAAATTATGATGACTTCGCCGGCGTCGACGTCCGTGGCAAGATCATCGTGATTCTCGCCGGATCGCCTTCCGAAATTCCAGGTGCGCTCGCTTCGCATTACCAGACAGCGGCCGAGCGCTGGAAAGTCCTGCGCGCCGCCGGCGCCGTCGGCATCGTTTCGTTGCCCAACCCCGCCTCCATGGACATCCCGTGGTCCCGCATGGCGCTCAACCGCGCCCATCCCTCCATGGATCTTGACTATCCCGAGTTCAACGAGACCGAAGGCGCCAAGCTATACGTCACCGTCAATCCCGCCAGCGCCGCAAAGTTCTTTGCCGGCTCCGGCCACACGTTCGAAGAACTCGCCGCTCTCGGCAAAGACCGCAAGCCGCTGCCGCACTTTCCGCTCGCCGTTTCGCTCGCCGCGAAGACGAAAGTTGAGGTCACCAAAATCGAGTCGGCCAACCTGGTTGCCAGACTCCCCGGCAGCGATCCCGCCCTGAAGGATGAATACGTGGTGCTCTCCGCCCACCTCGATCACATCGGCATCGGAGAACCCATTAACGGCGATCGCATTTATAACGGAGCCATGGACAACGGTTCCGGCAGCGCTCTCGTCCTCGACATGGCAGCCAGCTTCAAGAAGAATCCGGAAAAACTACGGCGTCCCATCCTTCTGGTCTTAGTCACCGGCGAAGAAAAAGGCCTGCTCGGTTCAAAGTACTTCGCCGCTCATCCCACGGTCCCGCCGAAATCCATCGTCGCCGACGTTAACGTCGACATGTTTCTCCCCATCGTGCCTCTAAAGCTTCTAACCGTGCTCGGTCTCGACGACTCCGACCTGGGAGATCGCGTGCGCGAGATCGCCCAATCGCTCGGCGTAGGAGTTCAGCCCGACCCCGAGCCGTTGCGTAATCTTTTCGTGCGCAGCGATCAGTACAACTTCATCCGCCGCGGTGTGCCCTCGGTGATCATGAGCGTCGCTCCAGAACCCGGCACGCCCGAGGTGAAGATCTTCAAAGACTGGCTGACCCAGCGCTATCACGCGCCCTCGGACGACGTGGACCAGCCGGTTGACCTCGCCGCCGCCGCGAAATACGAAGAGATCGTCAGAGCCTTGCTTATTAACATCGCGAATGGCGACCGCCGTCCAGAGTGGAAGCCAGATAGTTTCTTCCGCAGATACGCGGAACCTGTCAAGATCGGACAATAACTTCCGTTAGAGACGGGGCTTGCCCTGTTTGCGCGTGAGTAGGCGAAAAGCCACGTCTCCACGCCGAGGAGAACTTTTGAACGACTATCTCTTGTCCGTGCTGCTGGGAATCGTCGAGGGCCTCACCGAATTCCTGCCCGTCAGTTCTACCGCCCATCTCCGCCTCTCGGAGCTATTACTGCACGTGCCGCTGTCGAGCGGCTACTGGAAAATGTATTCCATCGTCATCCAGCTGGGCGCGATCCTGGTTCTGCCAATTTATTTCCGCCAGCACATCGCCAAGCTCATCTCGACATTTCCCGAGGGCGAGCAGAAAGACTGCGACTACCTGACCCATCCGTTGAGCCTGGTCATGATCGCCTTCGTCGTCACCGCGATCCCGTCTTTTCTGCTGACTAAAGTGATCGGCCAGAACCTCGAGAGTCTCTACGTAATGGGCGCTGCCCTGCTAATCGGAGGCATCGTGATGTGGATCATCGACGCCATGAAAGCTCCGTGGGAAAGAGCCGGCCCGGGAGCGCCCCGTTCCCCCATCCAGGCTTCTCCCATCCACACCTGGAAGATGGACGACATCCACGGTGGCCAAGCCATCTGGATCGGCGCCTGCCAGATTCTCTCCGCCGTTTTCCCCGGCACCTCGCGCTCCATGTCCACGATTTGCGCCGGACAACTGGTGGGAATGTCGCGCGCCGCCGCGCTCGAGTTCTCCTTCTTCCTCTCCATGCCAACCATGACGGTGGCCACGCTCTACACGCTCTTCAAGTCAATCCACGGCGGCAAAGATGAAAATCCCATCGGCGTCGCCGAAATCACCTCTCACCAGTGGGTCATCCTTGCCATCGGCTTCGTCGTCTCTTTCATCGTCGCCTATGGAGCCGTCGCCTGGTTCATGGGCTATGTCCGCAAGCGCGGGTTTGCGCCGTTTGCCATCTATCGCATTGTGCTCGGAATTGCCGTGCTGGCCTGGGCCGCGGGAATGATCGGATACTGACGTCTTATGTGCGACGAACCAATGCGGAGGATGAACTAGCGGCGCTGCCTATCGAGGGACTTGATTCCGGCGATCCCATTGAAAACGGCCGTGGGTCTCGACTCTAATGCCTCATAAGACCGGCAAGCACTCCACTCAATGAATCCTGCCACGCATGGGCGATCATTCCCGGGCGAACGCTTCCGCGCCAATGGGCCAGAATCCCGAACATTGCTCCGTACAGGCTGATCAGAATCACCATCCGGAAGCCCTGGTACGCGTGAGCCGCGCCGAATGCTGCAGCAGAAAGGAGAATGCCGGCGGGAACGCTCCTGGTTAGGACCATGAACTGCCGCTGCAGGTAACCTCGAAAGATCGTCTCCTCGCAAATACCAGCGGTAACTGAGAGCGCTATCCACAGTGTTATTTCGGCACCTCCATGCGGGAGCATGAACTGCACATTGCGACCCAACTCGGCGATGCGTAGGAGCCAGCCAATTATCCACAGGAGCATCGCCGAAACGATCCAGAACCCAGCGGCGATTCCAATATCCCGCAGCACCTGGCGGACAGAACGCCAACGATCTCCGAGAACAATGAGGACGGACGCGCCATTACGCCGCACGCCCGCCACTACAAGAGCGAACATGAGCCATTCAAACAAAATGGTGACCACATAAAAGCGGACGTGGTTGGGATTGGCCACCGCCCTCAGATGATCTGAAAAAATCTTGAACCCGAACGCCCAACCGCCCAACGCGGCGAGCACCAAAATCGTGTGGATTGGGCCAGCGGCCCGGGGATAGCGTTCTGATACGGACTGAGCCCGAGCAGAAGTCTCCATGATTACCTTATCTAGCCGGAATTCCACTTTCGAGCATCGTCGCTCCGAATTGCGTAGAGTAAATCCCGGACGAGGCCGAAACGACGATTGCAGTCGTAGTATCGCATTCTTCGCTGCCCGTACCCAACTCGCCACCCCGCGCCGTTTCCTGCATTGTACGATCCGCCCCTTCTTGTCATAATTATCAGGCTCTGGCCATGTAACGGTGCTGCGGGTGAACTTTGCCTGGCAGTGCCGTCGCTGCCACATGACAGTTTTCTCTAAGATTTTTGCGCCAACCAGGAACCGGCGTCTGAACGAGCTAGTCGGATTCCTGTTGTGCGTCTCCGCGCTCCTTCTTTTCCTCGCGCTGGCTTCTTATTCGCCGCTCGATCCCTCGCTGAACAGTGCCTCCATCCTCACCGGATCGCACGCTGCCCGCAATTGGATCGGCATCTGCGGAGCCTATTCCTCCGACCTCATCCTGCAGTTCTGGGGAGTGGGATCGTTTCTTTTGCCCATCTTCATGGCCTTGCTCGGCGCGCGCTGGTTCCGCTCGCGAGCCGTGCAGACTCCGGTCGCAAAGGTGCTCGGCGGAATCTGGCTGCTCATGTTCGTGCCCGCGCTGCTCGCCATCCTGCCCGGACACATTCGCTGGATGGGCGCCATTCCGATCGAAGGTCTGGCCGGTCGTATCGTCGGCGATATCTTAATCCGTTACCTTAACGTTGCGGGGGCATACATTGTCTGCACCACGGTTCTGGCCGTCGCTCTCTACCTGACTACCGCCTTTTCTTTTTCGGCGATTCAACTCTGGGCGCCCACCCGCTTTGCCTTCGTCCTGGCGCTCAGAGATCGCTTCCAAGACTGGCAGGACGAGCGCCAGCGCAGGCGTCAGCAAAAGGAACTCGAAAAGCGCCGCGCCGAAAAGCCAACCGTCTCGGCGCAACTCGTGCCCGCGCGTCCGACAGCGCAGCGCCCGGAGATTCCACGCCAGGAATCCGCGCGCAATGAGAATGAGAATGACAACGAAATGGAACCCCGGGGCGCGCAGTTCGCAACCGCCGCTCCCCGCACCGGCATCGAACGCATGACCGAGGAAGACGAGGCCGCCTTCGCTCCCGCGCCGCCAGCGCAAGTGCCCTCGGCCGAAATCGAAGTGACCGAGCGGGCCGACACCGAGCACAAACCAAGAACGACCCTCCCCAAAATCGCGGGCAGCTACAAACTGCCGCCGTCGAGCCTGCTACACCGTCCCGACGAGCAGCAATCCGTCCACGAAGAAGAACTCAAGCTCATCGCCCAGGTTCTGACCGCGAAGTACGCGGAATTCGAAGTCCACGGCCAAGTCACGCAAATCAATCCCGGCCCGGTCGTCACCACTTTCGAATTCAAGCCCGAAGCCGGCATCAAGTACAGCCGCATCATCGGCCTCACCGACGATCTTTGTTTAGCCCTGCGCGCGGAAAGCATTCTCGTCGAGCGCATGCCCGGCAAGAGCACCGTCGGCATTCAGGTGCCGAACCGCGAACGCGAAATCATCTGGCTGCGCGAGAACATCGAGTCGCAGGAATTCCTCGCCTCGAAATCGAAGCTAACGCTAGCCATGGGCAAAGACATCAACGGACGCATCGCCGCCGCCGATCTCGCGGGCATGCCTCACCTGTTGATCGCCGGCTCGACCGGCACGGGCAAGAGCGTGGCCATCAACGCCATGATCATGTCGATGCTCTACAAATCGACACCCGACGAAGTGCGGCTCGTGCTCGTCGACCCGAAGCGCCTCGAACTGGGCAATTACGAAGGCGTCCCGCATCTCTACACGCCCATCATCACCGAGCCGAAGCTAGCCGCCAACGCGCTGCGCAACGCTGTCCGCGAAATGGAGCGCCGCCTCAAACTGCTCGCCGCCAAAGGCGTCCGCAACATCGACAGTTACAATCGCCTGTTCGACGACACGCCGAGCCTCTTCAGCGAGCAGGCGACATCCGATTCCGACGACGGCCCGATTCCCAAAATCGTCATCATCATCGACGAGTTAGCCGATCTAATGATGCTCGATGGCCACAACGTAGAAGAGTCCATAACTCGACTAGCGCAGATGGCGCGAGCCGTAGGCATCCACTTAGTGCTAGCCACACAGCGCCCATCGGTGGATGTCATCACCGGCCTGATCAAAGCAAACTTCCCCGCCCGCGTGTCGTTCCGCGTAGCGACCAAAGTCGACTCGCGCACTATTCTCGACGCCAACGGCGCCGAATCGCTCTTAGGACGCGGCGACATGCTCTACCTGCCATCCGGATCGGCGCGCGTCCACCGGCTCCACGCTCCGTACGTCACCGAAAAAGAAATCGCGGCGGTGGTGGAATTCTGGAAGGCGCAAGGCCAGGCGCAGTATCAGGAGAAATTCCTCGAAACTCCGAAAGAAGATCGTGAGATGTCTTCTGGCGACGGCGAAGATTCCGGAGAAATTTCCGCCGACGACAACGATCCGCTATTCAACGATGCCGTGCGCCTCGTCATCGAATTTGGCAAAGCCTCCACGTCCCTTCTGCAGCGCCGCTTGCGCATCGGCTACGGTCGAGCTGCCCATCTCATCGACCTCATGGAACGCGACGGCATCGTCGGCGCTGCCGACGGACCTAAGCCTCGCGAAGTGCTCAAGCGGCCTGACTGGATCTCGGAGATTGAGGAGTCGATGCGCTAGATTTTTTCGCTTCTAATTTTTTTTGTTCGCTGTATGTATGAAATATGGAAGAAAATGGCTTCTGGTTGATGTTTCCTGATTAGTGCCCCCACCCCCCTTGTCCACGGTCTTTTGGAATCATGGAGTTAGCGGCTTGGTCTTTGAATCTAAAGGACTTGCATCTAATGTATTTTGAAATCAATGACTTAGGTGATTTCCTGACCTAAGTTCGGGCTTGGTGGGCGCTCGTCGTGGGGTAAAGCGTGTCAAGCCCAGGATTTTTCCCTATTTTGGCGGCGACGAGAGACACAGTAGGGGTGTTTCGACTGCGGTTGAGTTTCGCTTCGCCGAGCTCAATCCTCGCTCAACATGACAGGGGAACTGGGATTTCAAAGATGGGCTCCAGCTAGCGGCCTCCTGGGAGGCCTACTCGGGGCACGGAACGGATGCTGATTGAGCTGGGATACTTCTATTGTATCGTGGGCTGTCAACAGGTGACTTGTAAGATGAGTTAGTCGGGAGAGCGGCGCCTGGCCGGGCGTCTGGTGGTCATAGCCCACGCGCCGCGGGATGAAGGGATGCGCATCATCTCCATGAGGAAGGGGAACAGGCGTGAGCAAAAGATCTATCGTTATTAAGAAAGCTAGCGACCTGGCACGAATTGACCGCATGAAGGATGCCGCTATCGACTATTCGGACATTGCTCGGCTGGACAAGACATCTTTCAAGAAGGCGACAATGGCTTGGCCTCCGGAGAAAAAGCAGTTGACGATTCGTCTCGATGCGGACGTGCTCGATTGGCTCAAGGGCCATGGCAAGGGCTACCAGACGCGCATCAACCGCATTCTGCGCGTGGTGATGGAGAGTCAGCCGCCGCGGTCAGTTCATTCGTAGGGTCGGCGGTCAGCAGGCCACTTCTCGAAAACCGCGAGAAGTGGCGCACCCTCTATATGTTCAATGCATTAATTAGCAACCCAAACCATCCGCCGCAGATGTTGGCCACCCGCCAGCACGCCGGAAACGTGGTTACGGATGCAGCTCGCATACGATCTCGCACAGGCCCGAAAAGACGAGAGCAAAATCAAGGTGCGGCGTCAGCATGGGGTGCGGGAAGTACACGCACACTGACGACCATGTCTTTATTTCTTCGACGGCATGAAGGGGATTGACGAGCGTTCTCGTTCTTTTAAAAGTGAGGACTGACGGCGATAAGGGCGGGGTTTCACAATGGCTCGGCCGGGATGGGGAATTATCCGGCAGCCACTTCTCGAAAAAACGCGAGAAGTGGCGCAACTCCAGTTGTTCGGTCGATGTTATCGGACAAACCCGCGTTATACTTCCCGGTTAAAGTGGCCCACCCGCCATCTAAAGGAGGTCACTTGCGGCTCCGACTCTCACTCTTGGGTGCCTTGTATCCCCTGGGCATCGCCTCCTTGATCTACTTTCGACGGCCTCAATACATCCTACCTGCCGTCCTTTGGCTTTTGGTGTTGTTTCCCGGCGTCTTTCTCTATGTCCTTCTCCAGCAGTTCCGGAATCTCCTTCATGGACGGCGCGAAGAAATACAAAGCATCATGAGTCGGGGAACGACATTCACCAAGTACCTGAAGGCTTTTGAGTCGACGCGGGGTGCGCAAACGGGTGCTCTAAAAAAGACCCTCGACAGGCTTTTCTATCGCAAGTACGGCAGGAGCAGGTATTATTTCCCTCTCGCGATGAACGCCTATTTGGGGGGGCTCTTCATTGTCGTAGCCCTTACGTGGTCGAGGCTTCCTCTGGGCTTGCCGGACGGGTTCACAACCATCGTGCTGAAAATCCCGGGCCCGGCGATCTGCGGGTTGGCTGGAGCGTTCATTTGGGGCCTGTTCGACGTCCTAAGAAGGTTCGAGGCCGTGGATCTTTCCCCGGCGTCGTTGCATTCTATCTGGATGCGGATGCTGGTGGCGTCAATACTCGCTCCAATGATTTCGGGAGCTTTCACCCCGTCGTTGAAGCCTCTGATCGCGTTTGCGGTAGGCCTGTTCCCGACGAAGGAGATATTCGACTTCGTAAGGGGACAGGCTCGGAAAGATCTAAACCTGACTACTTCGGCCCAACCTGCGGAGCAACCCAATCTGCACAAGCTTCAGGGCGTCTCGGAGACTATGGTCAGCCGATTAATCGACGAGGGAATTGAAAGCGCGGAGCAACTTGCCTCCTACGACCCATTCAAGCTTTTGCTCAGAACCAATCTGCAGTGGAAGACAATCCTAGACATCATAGATCAGGCTATCCTGTTCGACTATTTCGGCGAGAAGTCTGAGCGACTGCGTGAGTTCGGAATCCGCGGTTCTATTGAACTGGCCAGCATCCAGGAGGACTTTACTGACGATGACGCCGCGATTCGTGCCCAGTGCGAACAACTCGTTGCCAGCATCGCGTGCCGACTGGAGGTTGAAGAGATCGCGGTCCGGAATGCCATCCGTAATGCGTATGAGGATGTTCAGGTGGAGCTCCTTTGGGACCTGTGGGGAGACACGGACCCCGAAGACGATGACGACGTGGCGCGCGCCTCCGAGCCGGAAGAGGATGACGGAGAGAAAACCTCCCCAATTGACGATGACGAGAGTTACTAGTTCTAGCGTCCCGTTTCTAACTCCTTCGTTACAATGTCTAACCTTCGGGACCTGGCCGGTGGCCCGGCCCAGCAATCATTTGAACTCACGAGGGTGCCCCGTCCAAGCTCTGCTTGGGCGGGCCCGCTAGCGGCAGGGTGCTAAGCCAGCCCGGCATGAATCCCAAGCCCTTCTGCGGCCTTGCGGAGTCGCTTATCTCTTGTCCACAGAAGCGTGGATGGATTGATAAAAACTGAGGCTATTAGCTGGGCGTCGGTCAGACCGATGCCGAGGCTGTACAAACGACGGGCCTCAATCATTCGCCGCACTTCGCTCAGTTGCGCCACTCGCACCTGGGGCAAGAGGTCCAGCAGTGCAAGCGTTTTAATGCGCTCCTGCAACGATCCAAGCGCAAGTTCCGCAATGATGGAGGGGTGGATCACAATCTGCCCTTCGTTCAGATGCTTCCGCAGTTCCTTGCTTCCCGAACGAAGGTGGTCAATCCAAATCGAGGTATCGGCGAGAATCAATTCGTCCTCGTCCTTGGCCTGCGGCGAGGAACATTGTTCAATTTCGGCATGGTGCCTTCCAAGGATGCCAATCGGCGGGCGCTCTCCCGCTCGATGAGAGCTTTGAGCGCTTCCCGAATCAGCGCCGTTTTCTCCGCCACCCCGGTGAACTCCTGGGCGATGCGTACGAGATCGTCATCCAGCGCAACCGTTGTTCTCATAGCACCGATTATAGCATCAGATGATGTCACTTGTCGTGCTCGAAAGGGGGTAGGGGTCCTTCGACTACTCCAAGCCATGCGCTTCGCGCATGACTCGGCTCCGCTCAGGATGACACGGTGTGGAGGCCTTCCAGGGGGTGAGACAGGCCCGAAATTTGCCGCCATGCCGACCCCGTCCCCGTGGTAGATGTAAAAGCATGAAATTCCACACCGAATACCTGACCCTGCACACGAAAACCAAGCGCGCCTACGTCCACCTGACCCCGCAAGTCGAGAGTGCCCTCAAGAAGTCTGGAATTAAAGACGGCATGATCCTGGTCTCCGCCATGCACATCACCGCCGGTGTTTACGTCAACGACAACGAGAGCGGCCTCATCAAAGACATCGACCAGTGGCTGGAAACGCTCGCGCCCTTCCGGCAGAACTACCAGCATCACCAGACCGGCGAAGACAACGGAGACGCGCACCTGAAATCGCTGATCATTCACCACCAAGTCATCGTGCCGGTGACCAACGGGAAACTCGACTTCGGGCCATGGCAGCAGATTTTCTACGCCGAATTCGACGGCCAGCGCGACAAAAGAGTGCTCATAAAAGTAATGGGAGAATAGACAACTTGGTTTATCCTCATATTTCGTAATGAAGTTCGTAATGAAGCTCGTAATGAGAGAGCTCGGAAAAGAAAGCTAGACGCCGGCGGCGCAGCCCGACGCCAGCGACCCGTTCGATGATCCAATACGATGAACCCATACCTGGAGCCCGATGACATGAGCGAAGAACTCCAAGAATTGCACGAGCACGCCGAACACGCCCGGGAGCATCCCGATCTCGCCCCCATCACACTCACCATGGCGGTGCTGGCCGTGCTGGTGGCCACCGTGTCGCTGCTCGGCCATCGCACCCATACCGAGGAAATCATTCTGCAGAACAAGGTCACCGATCAGTGGGCCTACTACCAGGCCAAGAATATCCGGCGCCACACCGACGAACTTTTCGCCGATCTGACCAGCGTGATGGCCACCAAAGACGCGGAAGCCGCTGCCAAGCTGCAGGAGAAATATCGGTCCGAAGCGAGCCGTTACAAAGACGAGCAAAAGGAGCTCGACGCCAAGGCACGCGAAACCGAGACCGAAACCGAACACACCCGCCGCAAAGCCGACCGCTTCGATCTGGGCGAAGTTTTCCTGGAGATCGCCCTGGTCATCACCTCGATCACCCTGCTCTCGGGCCGCCGCATATTCTGGCACCTTGGCCTGTTGATTGCGGCAGCTGGCATTCTCCTCGCTGCCTCGGCGTGGCTCGTGCACTAGGCGGGAGTCCCATCAAAGTTACGTCGGGGGATAAACCAAAGCAGTTTTAGCAATTCATTCCGTGATTTCCCTTTGTAACAACTGGCCTGCGATCCTTATCACAAGTGAGCTGTGCGGCAACTAATGACGGCCATTCGGCGGCCGCGACCGCTTTCCGTCAGCGCCACTCGGCGACGGAGTAAAGCGGACCACTTCCTCGCCATCTAACCCACTGTATCTACAGATTAATTGTTTCTAACGTACCACGTAGCATTTCGGCCTTTCGCGTGCACTGCCGGTGGAATCTCTCTGGCCAAGACTCCACCGAAGAGAAGAATGGAACCAGCCTATGCTCCATAAATGTGCCAACCCAGCCTGCACGGTCCCCTTTCGTTCCCTCCGCGAAGGCAAGCTCTTCCTGGCGGAAACTTTTCCTTCCGACCTTAGCGCTTCTTTCGATGGCAACCGGCGGAAGCTCCGGCGGCGTGAACACTTCTGGCTGTGCGACGCTTGCTCCTCGCACTTTACGCTCCGCTTCGACAACAACCTCGGGATGCTGACCGTCCCCCTTAGCGCCCGCGCGGGTCCACGCTTCCTCACCCGCGCCGCTGGCAATGCCTGCTGACTGTCAAAAGGCAACGCCGATGAATTACGCAATCACAAAACGCCCGCCTTGCTCGGTTTGTGGCCTCGACACTTTTCGCCACACCGGATGGTTCCTCGTGGTCGAGAACCGCTGGCTTGACCGACTCAAGATCCTCTCCTGGCATTCCTCGCTGGCGTCGCAGAAGGACATGAAGAGCGTCTGCTGCAGGCAACATCTCAAAGCGCTCATCGCCCACTGGCTGACCCAGGCCAGCCTCCGCCTACCTCCGTCACACTATCCTCCGCTGCCCATTGGCAGCGACCCGACCCTCACCGACGTCGATCTCGGCCCTCATTCGGTTGGCCGGCTGGTCGGCGAATTGGCGGTTCATCGCGAGTCTTTCTCCCGGGTGTGGTCAGGTTCCGCCGCCAACCTCGAATCCATCCTCGACGCCCTTATCACCATCGGAGCTGAAAACCAACCCCACACACTGGAATTCCACCTCTCCGATCGACCTGAGTCCTCGCACGGACTGTCACTCCAATAAGGCGCCGGCAGAAGTCTAGCTCTGCCGGCGCTCCCTCCACACTCGCCAATCTTTCTCCATCGCGCGCGCCATCGCCTGGGCCGCTCCCAGCAGCCAGCTCCCTTTTCGCGCGCGCAAGTCCTTCAGGATCGCCCGCCGTTTTTCTTCCGTTCCCGCGTGTATATTCGCAGTCTCTCTGCCCATCGCCTCCAGCAGCCGGCACTCGCCTCGGCTGGTTCCGAGCGCCTCCAGTTCGATACGCGAACAATGGGGCGACAGCCGCCGCACCAGCCAGTGTCCCCGCATCTGCACATACGGATCCGGACAACGCACCGCCCGTCGCAGGATTACCGCATACAGAATCTCTGCCGGCAGCTTCGGGTTCAGCCACTGCAATGCCGACGGTGTCAGCGCCTTGGTTTCCCGCGCCACGCGGCCGCCCTTATACTCCGCGATCGCCACCACCCGCAGATGCCCCAGGCTTCCGAGGCCCGCCCTTCGTGGCGCCAGCCGGTACGGGAGGCCCCGCTCCGGCAGCAGATGCTCAATGGCCTCGCGCGCGCTCTCGGGTATTTCTCCCTTCAGCGTTGGAAGCCGATCCATTTTTCCCCAGAACACCACCGGATCCCGCAGTTTGCTCTCTGCGATCGCCCGCAACCACACGTGGCTCTCGCCCAACACAAACGGACGCCCGCCCGCCTCCATCCCTCGTTCGTAGCCCTCCAGAATTGCCGCCGCCGACTCTTTTGGTTTCATCGCCAAACGCTCTTCCCGAGCGGCCAGCAACGCGCTCGTGGCTAGCCTCACCAGATCCATCGTGTAGGGATACAAACACGCTTCATCAAAGTCGTTTACCCCCCAGATCAGCCGCCCATCGGTATCTCGCCAGGTGCCGAAGTTCTCGACATGCAGATCGCCCACCGACAGAATATGCGGCACCCGATCCAGTCCCGTACACTCCTCCGGCCACACCTGCAACCAGCGATAGAAAGTCGCCCGGAAAAACGGAAAAAGGGCCGCCGCCATCTGTTCGTGTTTGAACCGCAGATCGGGCTCAACAATGCGAATGTGCAGCCGCAGCCAGTCTTCAAACTTCTTCGTCGCTTTAATAATGTTCATGGTCGTTTTAGCAACAAGTAGGGAGTAACAATAAGAACATAGTCTTAAGCTGTCAAGATAAGGTAGAAATCAGGTAGTGTCCTAATTCTCCGCGACGGGACTGTAGCGCCGCCGTCCCGGCCGCTGTCCGGCGGGCGTCACGCCCGCCGAGCCGAGGGCGAGGACGCCTCGGGACAGCCGGCAAGGATGCCGGCGCTACTTATGCGGCACGGCAACTTACAAATTAGGACACTACCAGAAATCAGCGGCGGCTTTTGGCGCCGCAGCTACTACGCCGTGCTAATCTTCCCTCAACGTGTCTCCAAAGCTCGCCGAAATCTTCCACGACGCCTATCGCGAACTCCGCCCGCGCACGTCCGCGCCGCCGATGCACATTCGTTTTTATCCTTTCGTCTCCATCAACAACACCATCCGCCTGCGTCAGGGAGAGCTCTACATCCGCCTCTCTGACTTGCTCGAAGGCGCTCCCGATGCCGTGCTGCACGCGATCGCCCACATCCTGCTCGCCAAGCTCTATCGCCAGCCGGTCGACCGCGCGCAGAGCGCTCGTTATCGCCGCTATGTCGCCGGCCACGAGGTTGCCGCCAAAGCTCGCCTCGTGCGGCAGATGCGCGGACGCAAGCACATCCACTCGGCCCGCGGACACCACTATCATCTGGAAGAAATTTTCGAAGACCTCAACCGCCGCTTTTTTCACGGACTGATGGGACGTCCGCAACTTACCTGGAGCCGGAATCACGCCCGCAGCAGCCTCGGCCACTACGACCCCGCACACAATGCCATCGTTATCAGCCGCGTCTTCGACCACCCGCGCGTGCCGCGCTATGCGGTCGAATACATCGTATTTCACGAGATGCTGCATTTGAAGCACCCGGTTAGACTGCGGGGGAGCCGGAGATGCGTGCATTCGCGGGAGTTCCTGGCTGAGGAGAAATCGTTTCCAGAGCTGGAGCAGGCACGCAAATTCCTGCGCATCATCTAGTGGACAGTAGAGCGACCCGTCCGCCGGGCGGGGACGCCCGGCTCTCCACGAGCGCGTTCTCGAAGATCGCGAGAACCCCGTTCAATGCCCCGTTTCCCCATGTGATGCAAATCACAGCCATCCGTGATTGGCTGCGTTGACCGTCCCACCACGAAACCGTATCCTATGATGTTGAAATTGAATTTCAATTTCAATTAGAAAGCGGGCCCTAATTCAATGGTTCAGGCATTCATCATCACTCTCCGCGAAGGCGTGGAAGCCGCGCTCATCGTCGGCATCACCCTGGCCTATCTTGCCAAGATCGGCCGCAATGACCTGCGCAAATCGGTCTACGCCGCGCTGGCCGCAGCTTTTGCCGGATCCATCGGCATCGCCGTCGTGGTCTCCCGCTTCAATTTGAACGAAGACATCTTCGAAGGTTGGGTCATGCTGGCCGCGGCCGTCTTCGTCGTCACCATGATCGTCTTCATGATGAAAACGGGGCGCAAGCTCAAAGGCGAGATCGAAGGCAAAGTCGGATTGTTCGCCCGTGGCGACGCGTGGATCGGCCTCTTCCTCTTCGTCTTTCTCATGGTGCTGCGCGAGGGCGTCGAAACCGTTCTGATCCTCTCTGCCGTGACGCTGAACTCGAGCGAATTGATGAGCTTCATCGGCACGGTCATGGGAATCGTCGTCGCCATCCTGTTCGGCGTGATGTTCGTCAAGGGCAGCGTCAAAATCAATCTGCAGAAATTTTTCAAGGTCACTACCGCGATTCTTTTCCTGGTGGCCGGGCAACTTGTGATCTCCGGCCTGCACGAGCTCTCGGAGAACGGGGTGCTTCCTTCTTCTCGCCAGGAGATGGCCATCATCGGCCCGATCGTCCGCAACGAACTTTTCTTCTTCATTGCCATTGTTGCTTTGGCCGCGCTCATGGTGCTGTTTGAAATGAAGAGCCGCCAACCGGTCGAACTGCCGGCGGCCGGCGCCGCCCGCCGCAAAGCACTCTGGACCGCTCGCCGCGAGCGCCTCTGGATGGCTTCGGTTTACGTCTTCTCGTTTGCTTTTATCGTGATGATCACCGCCAGCTTTATCTACGAGAAGAGCGCCAGCGCGCTCTCTCCCGCCGCGGAAGTCACTTTTGTCGACGGCAAAGTCGCCATCCCGCTGAAGCAGATTTATGACGGCGAACTCCACCGCTTCGAAGCTAAAGAAGCCGGCGTTGAGGTCCGTTTCTGGCTTTACCAGAAGCCCGATGGAAAGATTGCCACCCTCTTTGACGCTTGCGAAATCTGCGGCCCCGTCGGCTTTTACAAGGGAGCGCAGGGCGTGATCTGCAAAAACTGCGCCGCTCCCATCAACCCGCAGTCGGTCGGCATGCCAGGCGGCTGCAATCCGATCCCGCTGAAAGCGCAGGTCACCGACGACGCGGTTATCGTCTCTGAGACCGACGTGGCGGCGGGCAGACACTACTTCGAGCAGAAATAATGTTTCCCCGCATCGTCTACGAATCGTTTCGCCGCCAAGCGCGCCGCAAGCTTTTGGCGGGGATCGCGATCACGCTGGGCGTCGCGGTTGCCACCGCCATGATCGCCGTAGCCACCGACATCGGCGACAAGATCAACCGCGAATTGCGGAGCTACGGGGCAAACCTGGTGGTCACGCCGCAGGAAGACACACTCGATGTGGAAGTGGGTGGAATCAACCTAAAACCGCCGAGCGACGGTGCCTTTCTCAACGAAGCGGACCTCCCAAGAATTCGCGGCACCTTCTGGCACCACAACATCGTTGGCTTTTCGCCCATGCTGCCTGTCACCGTGAAACTCGGCCACGGCAGCGACGCGAAAGATGTCACCTTGCTCGGCACTTACTTCAATAAAGTGCTCAGCTTCGGTAAGGACGACTTCACCACCGGCGTGCGCATCACACATCCGTGGTGGAAGGTCTCTTGCGGCGATGGCAAGGAGTCACCAAACTGCGCTTGGCCGGCGGACGATTCTCAGAATGTGTTGCTGGGGGAGCGCTTGGCAACAAAGCTCAGCCAGAAACCCGGCGACACAATCGAAGTCTCCGGACGCCAACTCACCATTTCCGGCATCCTCTCGACCGGCGCCGCTGAAGACGACCAGATCGTCGCGCCCCTGGCCGTCGCGCAGCAAATTCTCGGCAAACCGGGCGCCGTACGCCGCGTCTACGTCAGCGCTCTGACCAAGCCCCCGGATGCGCTCTCCGTCCGCGACCCGAAGACGATGACTCCCGAGGTGTACGACCGCTGGTACTGCTCGCCCTACGTGGAGTCGATTGCCTACCAGTTACAGGAAGTCATTCCGCATTCGCATGCGGAGCAGATCCGCCAGGTCGCGCAGAACGAAGGCACCGTGCTCTCGCGCATCAAGGGACTCATGCTGCTGATCACGTTCGCCGCCCTTTTTGCCTCCGCTCTCGCCGTTTCGGCCGCCATGGCCACGGCCATCTATGAGCGCCGGGTCGAAGTCGGTCTGATGAAGGCGCTCGGCGCAGGCAATCTTGCGGTCTCTGCGATCTTTTTTGCGGAAGCACTGTTGCTCGCAATCGTCGGCGGCATTGCCGGATTCTCCGCCGGTGCGCTCCTTGCGCGCCAGATCGGCCGCTCGATTTTCAACTCGCAGATCTCCATCGAGCCCGTGCTCTTCCCGATCATCATCGCCATTGCCGTCTTCGTAACCTTTGCCGGAAGCGCCGCCGCCATCCGCCGCGCCGTGAAGTTCGATCCCGTCTTCGCTCTCCGAGGTGACGGATGAGCACAGTAGGCACGCTCCAAACTCCGAAGCAGGTCGCCAATCGCCGTGCTCTGGCGCCGCATACTTCCATGTTCGGGCGCATGTTGCTGCGCGCCGCTGTCCTCCGTCGCAGACGCGCCGCCTCAGCACTGCTTGCCATGATTGTTGCCGCGGCCGTCGCCACCGCGATGATGAATCTCTACGTCGACGTGCAGGCCAAGCTGCGCACCGAGTTTCGGAACTATGGCGCAAACGTAGTCATCGTCGCTAAAGACGGACAGTCGCTGCCTGCCGACGCGCTGGCCGAAGTTGAATCCGTTCTCGGCGCAAAGACGCTGGCTGTTCCTTTCTCTTATGCGGTCGCCCGTACCAAAGACGGCCAATCTGTCGTCGTCGTTGGCACCGACTTCGCCCGCGCCCGCCAGTTGAACCACTGGTGGAAGGTAAGTCATTGGCCCGGCGCGCCCAACGAGGCCCTCATCGGCATGCGCGCCGCAACTGTCGTCAATCCCAAAGCTGGTCCCAATCGCCGGCCCTTTGAGCTCACTTTTGAGGGCAAAACGATTCAACTCGCTCCCGCCGGAATGCTTCAGACCGGCGCTGGCGAAGACAGTCGTATTTATCTCGATCAAGCTGAATTCCAGGGCTGGACCGGTGTCGCGCCCTCCACCATCGAAGTTGCAGCCAACGGAACCGCCGGAGAGGTTGAAGCGTCGATTCGCCAGCTCGCGCAGCTTCTGCCCGCGGCCGATATCCGGCCCGTCCGCCAGATCATGGAAGGTGAAGCCAACGTGCTGAACAAAACGCGCGCCACGCTTTACGCCTCGGCCACGCTGGTCGTGCTGACTTCCGCTCTGTGCGTGCTGGCTACGCTGATCGGATGGGTCTTCGACCGCCGCCGCGACTTCGCCATCATGAAGGCGCTTGGCGCTTCCGAACGTCTGGTCAACGGATTCTTTGCGGCCGAAGCCGCGGCCCTGGGCGTAGTCGGCGCCATTGTCGGCTTCTTCATCGGCATCTGTGTTGCGGCCTGGATCGGGCGCGTTAACTTTCATGCCCCCGTCGTGCCGCGCTTCAGCGTTTTTCCGTACGTGCTTGCCGGCAGTGTTGCCGTGGCCCTCATCTCGGCGATACTGCCGATTGTGCTACTGCGCCGCGTGCAACCGGCTATTATTTTGAGGGGAGAGTAGAAGGGAATACGATCCGATGATTCGACTGCAGAACGTCACCAAGAGTTATCCCGCCAGAGCAGAAGAAAATAATGGCGGCCTCAGCCTCATTAAGGCGCTCGACGACATTTCTCTCTCTATCGCACCCGGCGAGTGGGTCGCGATGATGGGCCCCTCGGGTTCCGGCAAGAGCACCATGGTCAATCTCATCGGATGCCTCGATCGCCCCACCAGCGGCGAGATCTGGCTCGACGGACAAAACGTCGCCAGCCTCAGCGCCTCTGAACTGAATCATGTACGCGCCGAAACGATCGGGTTCGTCTTTCAGCAGTTTCACATGATCCCGTATCTCACTGCCGTCGAGAACGTCATGCTCGCGCAATACTTCCACAGCATGACCGACGAACAGGAAGCCCTTGAAGCCCTCGATCGGGTTGGCCTGAAAGACCGCGCTGGCCACCTGCCCTCGCAGCTCTCCGGAGGCGAGCAGCAGCGCGTCTGCATCGCGCGCGCGCTGATCAACGACCCCAAAATCGTGCTCGCCGACGAGCCTACAGGAAACCTCGACGCTGCCAACGAGGAAATCGTCCTGCGCCTGCTGCGTGAGCTTCATCAGCAAGGACGCACTATTGTCATGGTGACGCATGATCCCGTCGTCGCGCGTTTAGCCGATCGCCGCATCGAACTGCATCATGGAAAAATCGCCGCCCAGGAAGTCTTTGCGATGGCCGACGAGGAACAGTTCGACGAAGTGCTGGAAGAATTATTTGCGCTGGAGGAGAACGGCGAGATCGCGGAGATTGGCCGGATGGAAGTCCACGGCGCTCTGCCTGTATCCATCGCCGTGGAAAAAATGGCCGCCATGGAACTGGTGACGATGCGCCCGCACCCGCCCCAATCGCACGATCACAAGCCCTTCGTCAATCCCTGCCACGACGCGCTAAAGCCGGCTGGCTTTTCGACCGGCGACGGCTCCTCGATCGTCGAACTCACGCCGCGTGGGCACCAACGCGCCGCTGACATCATCCGCCGCCACCGCCTGGCCGAGCGCCTCTTTACCGATTCACTCGCCATGGACAGCGAAACCGAAATCGAGCAACAGGCCTGCAAGTTCGAGCACATTCTCTCACCCGAAGCCACCGACAAGATCTGTACCTTCCTCAACCATCCGCGAACGTGTCCCCACGGCGCAGCGATTCCGCCCGGCCCCTGCTGCGGACGTCGCGCCGAACCCAGGCAGACCGCTGCCGCGTTATCCCGGCAACGTTAGTTTTGGATTTTTGATCTTCGATCTTCGACCCAAGCGACACGAAGGAATCTCTTGGCCGCCGCGCTCGCTACTTCTTCCCAAAAAACTTCCCGAATCCCAACCGCACCTGCACCGTATTCACCCCCGGATTCGGCACCGTCAGCCCGGCATTCGAAATGTGCAGGTACCGGACATCCACCGACCACGCATGGTCCCCCAGAAAATACATCCCGAAGGCCGCGCCCGGCGTGAAGTTTATCGTCGAAGTTCCGGACGGAACTTCATGAGTCGTAAATAGAACCCCTCCATTCAACTCGAGGTAGGGAGCCACATGTCCGCGGGTGGCGAAAATCCATTTAAACCCTACCGGGTTCACTCCTGCCCCATAGGCCGTGTTTGCTCGCTGGAACACAACAAATGCCGGCACCGCGTCCACCGCAAGCTCGAATCGTCCGCTTAGAAAGCCCGGCAGGTGGGGCTGCGTCAGGATCCATCCATAGCGAACGCCCGCGTTCCACACGCTCGTATCCTTGGTCCCGCCCGGAACCGAGTACCCGCCGCCAGTCCAAACCTCGAGCTCATGACCACCCTCCTCCGGGCGATCCTGGGCAACCGCTGGAGAACCTGCCAGAAACATCGGCAGCAAGAGGATCAAAAACAGAAAGCCTGTACTACGAAAGGATCGCGTCATAGGTATGTCAAAGCCGAAACAGAACGATACGCGAAAACGAGCGATACGTGTACTGCGGCCAGAGAACAAATCGTTGCACTACAGGCTGCCCGTCTACAAGCCCAGCCCGCCATCCACCGCCAGCACCTGCCCGGTAATAAACTGCGGAGCCGCAGCAAAGAACATCACTGCCGCGGCAATGTCCGCTGCCGTCCCGTTCCGCTGCATGGGCGTCTGTTTCGCCATCTTCTTCAGGAACACCGCCGCCGATCTTTCTCCCAACTCAATCATCCCCGGAGCCACCGCATTCACCGCAATCTCCGGCGCTAGCGCCTTCGCCATCACTTTGGTCAGCATGTGTAACGCCGCCTTCGACGAGCAATAGTGCGCATGCGTCGCCCACGGACGCAGCCCGCCCAGCGAACCCATGTTAACGATACGTCCTCGGCGCCTTCTCAAGTACGGCAGCGCTTCCCGCGACACCAGAAACGGTCCACGCGTGTTTGACGCAAAGATCGCATCCCACTGCGCTACGGTGAGCTTGTCGAATTCTGCAGTCTCGTAATTGGCGGCGTTATTCACCAGTACGTCGATCCCGTCCAGTTCCCTTGCCACTTCCTTGACCATCTCCCGGACGCTGTTCTCATCGGTAACATCGCAGCGCACCGCTAGCGCGTCCACCCCATGCTGCGCCAGTTCTCCTACCACCGCCCGTGCCTCGCGGGCCGACTCGCGATAGGTAATCGCCACGTCCGCGCCGTTTTGGGCAGCGGCCAAAGCAATGGCGCGCCCCAGTCGTTTCGCAGCTCCCGTGACCAGTATCGTCTTTCCAGAAAGTACATGCCCGTTCGTCGTCATCCCGGAATTCTACGCCCCTCCGCGTGTTGGAAAGCCTGCACCGAAACTGCTACACTCCCTCGCATGACGCAGCCTCGGGAAGTCGTCGTGTATTCCCGCAAGGGATGTCATCTCTGCGAGATCGTCAAAGAGAGCATCGTCAAGCTTCAAAAGCGTGGCGGCTTCACCTGGCGTGAAATCGACGTTGACTCCGACGCCGAAGCCCGGCGCCTCTATAACGACGAGGTCCCCGTGGTCTTCATCGATGGCCGAAAAGCATTTAAGTACCGCATGGATGAGCAGGAATTTCTCCGCAAACTGAGCGCGTGAGGGGCTCGTCAGGGAACGGGCAACCCGCCCCTCACTATTAGACTTTTTTCCAAACCGCGTCCTCGTTATTTCTCCTGTCAATCAACGCATCGACTTTCCCGCTGTCGGCATGTCGAAACAGGATGCGGCCTTCAATGCCCTTGCGAAAGAATATGTCGGTAGCCTCGGGAATCAGTTGACCCTTTGGTTGATCGCCTCGCTGGCGATATAAGTCCTGACCGTCAGTTGAAACCGTCAGGCGGTCTCCGGGTGCGAGTTCGTAGGTTCCCACGTATTCAGCGAACTTCGCGCGATCCACCTTTCCGGGAGCGGGGTCTTCATAGTATCGAAGCACCTGACCGGCAATGATCTGCCATTGTCCGTTGCGCCGCATCCAGGTATCAGTTTCGTGATAGCGTGCCTTCTCATTCTGCCCGTAGATGATCTCTGTTTCATCCAGGTCGTAGCTCAAAATCGCCACATTTCTCTCGATGTGGCTTTGCGCCTTTACCACCTTGATGTTGCCCGAATGACCTGCCGGCAGAGGAGTAATACCGGCGACCAGAGCCGACTTATTCATGTTCTCGCCTCTTTCGTCGAAGAACATGGCATCCTCGGCGAAGTACTTTTTCCAGGGAGTTTGATCACCGCCCGCGACGCTGTCCACCAGTTCCTGGGTACGCTGCACGAGTTCGTCCTGCGTGATGACATTCTTCGCTCTGCAGGCAGTCAGAGTGAGTAACGTTAGCGCGATTGCAAGAAATCCAAAGGTAGGAAATACGCATACACTGGTCCGCTTCTGCATGACTCCTCCCAACTTCCGTTGGCCCGCACAGTATCGGCGGGTCGGGCCGTCGGCACCCTCGCGAAGTATACCGTCGCCCTGTGACTTTCAACTTCTTCACGCTCCCGTTACAATCAGCCCCGATGCTTCGCACCCAACTCTACGCCGATCCCGCCGGGCGCTTCGTCCACGATGTTGTCCTCGAGAGCTGCCGACGGAATAACAACAAGACCGCCTTGATTGACACTTCCTGCGATCGCCGTTTCACTTTCGCCGAATATGGCAGCCTCGTCGAATCCCTCGCCCGCGGCCTCATCTCAGCCGGGCTCGCTCACGGGGAAGTGGTTGCGATCTTCCTCCCCAACTCCTGGGAATTTGCCATCACTTATCACGCGGCCACGCTTGCCGGGGGCATTCCCACGCTGCTCAATCCCTCCTACCGCGAGCGCGAGATCCGCTTTCAACTTGAAAATTCCGGCGCCGCTTTCCTCATCACCGACGGACCGCTTCTGGAAAACGCGGACCTTGCGCGACTTCCCGCGCTGCGCCGCGTCTTCACCACGCGCCACGCACATGCCGGCTGCGAAGACTTCGCGAGTTTGCTGCGGCCCGCTTCCGCCAAATTCCCGGAAGCTGCCCAAAGCCCGCAAGAAACCATCGCCGCTCTTCCCTACTCCAGCGGCACCACCGGACTGCCCAAGGGCGTCATGCTCTCGCACTACAACCTGGTCGCCAACGTTTACCAGTTGCTCGGCAACAACGGCACGCCGCTCACTGCGGACGACACGATGCTCTGCTTCCTGCCTCTCTACCACATCTATGGACTCACCGTGGCGCTGACTCTTTCCGCGGCGCTTGGCTCCACACTCGTTCTGGTGCCACGCTTCGACGTGCAGAAGCTGTGCGCGCTTCTGATTCAGGAAGGCGTCACCATGATGCCCATGGTCCCGCCCGCCATGAACGCCCTGTGCCAGGCCGCCGAAGCCGGTATCTTCCCCAGGAACCACAAGGTCCGCTGGATCAAATCCGGCGCCGCGGCGCTCGCTCCGGAACTTGCCCGCCGCTTTACCGAGCTCACTGGCATTGCCGTCCTCCAGGGATACGGGATGACGGAAGCCTCCCCCGTCACCCACGCCGGCTACATCGCGCCACCGGAAATGTATCGTCCCGCTTCCATCGGCCAGCCGCTAGTCCTCACCGAATGCCGCGTCATCGATGTCACAAACGGGAACGATGTCGCCCCCGGTGAACCAGGCGAACTCGTCATGCGCGGCCCGCAGATCATGCTCGGATACTGGAAGGAGCCGCAGGCCACCGCCGCCGTGCTACGCGATGGCTGGTACTTCTCCGGCGATATCGTCCGTTGCGACGCCGACGCCTTTTATTATGTCGTCGACCGCAGCAAAGAGATGATCAAGTACAAGGGATTCCCCATCGCTCCCGCCGAAGTCGAATCCGTCTTGCTCGAACATCCCGCCGTCCGCGACTGCGGAGTCGTCGCCAAGCCCGACCTAGCCTCCGGAGAAATACCTTGCGCCTTTGTCGTCCTGCGCGAAGGCTTTACGGCCTCTGACGCGCTGGCCAAACAACTCTGCGATTTCGTTGCCGACCGCCTTGCGCACCACAAACAGCCCCGCGAGATCCACTTCGTGGAAGCCGTACCGCGGACTTCGTCGGGCAAGATTTTGCGCCGCGAGTTGCGCAAAACTTTCTCTTGATCCGGGCGGATAGTACCTTAACCGTGCGACGAGTCTTACGGTGGAGGGATGAATGTCTGGTTTGGCCGCGCGGGGACGCCCGGCTCTCCACCAACGAGCTTTTGCGCGATGTAAAATACTTTCATCCCCATGACCATCACCAGCTTCGTCGCCAAGTCCGCTTTTCGCAACAAGCGGCGCAGTCTGCTGACGGTTGCCAGCATCGCGTTTTCTCTGCTCCTGCTGTGCATCATGCTCTGCGTTTGGCGCAGCTTTTACATCGACCCGGGAGCGCCGGACTCCGCGCTTCGCATCATGACCCGTCACAAGGTCTCACTCGCGAACTTCCTTCCGATCTATTATCGCGACAAGATCCGCGCTCTTCCCGGCGTCGTGCATGTCGCCCCCATGACCTGGTTCGGCGGCAAGTATAAAGACGACAAGCCGGAAAACTACTTCGCGCAGTTTGCCACCGATCCCGACGAATACTTCGACGTCGCCGCCGACAAAGTCATGCCCGCCGACCAACTCGCCGCCTGGAAGCGCGACCGCGCGGGCTGCGTAGTCGACGCTGACCTGGCGAAGAAACACAACTGGAAGATCGGCGACCACATCATCCTGCAGGGCAGCATCTTTCCCGCCAATCTCGACCTGACGCTGCGTGGCATTTACACCATCGATCCGCCACAGAGTAACCTCTACTTCCACGCCAAGTACCTGGAAGAATCCGTCGACTGGTTCAAAGACACCGCGGGTTTTTACTTCACTCGCGTCGATACGCCTGAACACATGCCGGAAGTGGCCCGCGCCATCGACGAGATGTTCCACGGCAGTCCGGTTCCCACCAAGAGCGAGAGCGAACAGGCATTCAAAGCCGATTTCATCGCCATGCTTGGCAGCGTGAAAGCTTTCATCCTCAGCATCTGTGGGGCCGTCGTCTTCACGACGCTGCTGGTGTGCGCCAACACCATGGCCATGTCGATCCGCGAACGCACCCGCGAAGTCGCCGTCCTCCGCACCCTCGGCTTCACGCGCGGAAGCATTCTAAAGTTGCTCCTGACCGAATCGATCGCCATTTCTGCAATCGGAGGGGTGGTCGGCGTCACGCTCGCGACCGTGGTCATTGTCTTCATGGCGCGCCCCGGCATCGGGTTGCCGGTTTCGATGCACATGACCGTTGCCACCGCACTGGTCGCCATGTTTGTGGCATTTCTTGTGGGGATGGCCAGCGGCCTCATTCCCTCCTACCGCGCCTCGAACCTCGGCATTGTCGATGCCCTGCGCTACATCGGCTGACGTAATCTGGAACTTCCATAAAGTGCTAAACTCGCATCGCATGCGGACGGACCTCCTGCCCCTTTGCGACCAGCACTTCCGCACCATGGAGCCGGCGCTGGCTCCCTATAGCGTTGACTATTCCATTGAATTCTTTCGCTGCACCGACAAGTTCTGCCATCGCTGCTTCGGCGAGCGCATAGGCTACAGCACGCCCAAACGCGGAGACGCGCCTGTGCTCACTCCCAACCAGCCTATCTGCGAGCGTCACAGGCGCCCCATGTTCATTGTCAGCCTCGACCGCCAGCGCAATCACGTAACCTACGCCTGCCCCGAATCCGACTGCGGCGAGCGGGTAATCCGGACGTAACTCGCGCCTGAGACTTACTTTTCCTTGTTACCCGATTGTGTTTGCACGTGTATATTGCTCAGGAACAGGCGCTCGCTACCAGTCTCAACGAGCTCTCAAGACAGGCTTCCATGTCGATTACTCCTTTGCCCGACCTGCCACCAGAGCCAGAAGGCATCCATCTTTCTGCGCTTGACTCCTACCTTGGACAGCCGGGAAGCTTGCCGGGTGTGAGCTTCTGGCCGCGTGCCGGGGCCCGCATCATTGACACGGTCATCCATTACCTCATTGCTTTCGGCTCGGCGTTCCTGTTTGGGATTTTATTGGCGTTTGTCGCAGCTTTGCAACATACCTCCGCCCGGGTCCTGTTCGCACATCGGAAACTTAGCGGCGGCGCGCTGTTTGTTTTTGCTTTGCTTGGCTCTATTGCTTTCGAAGCAGTCTGCGAAGGGCTTCATGGAAGCACCCCGGGCAAACGTCTGCTGTCCATGGTTGTGGTCCAGGAAGATGGCTCCCCCTGCCGGTTCGGCTCAGCTTGCATCCGGGAATTGGCGTACTTTATCGACTCACTTTTTTTCGGCCTGATCGGTTATTTCAACATGCAGAAGAATCCGCAGCAACAACGCCACGGAGATGAATGGGCACACACCATCGTGTGCCGTCGTTCGAACGTAGCGCCACAGAATCTCAGAGGCGACGGCCAGTTCACGCTGGCTGTGTTCTTTGCGACCTTGGCTTATGCGGCACTCTTCATTCTTGGAATGCTCATCAATCTGCTCGCCTGACCGCTTGCTTTTCCGGCGAGTGGCGATCGCGCCAACGCACGCGAAAAGTGGCCTCAGTCCCCTGCCAGCCACCCGTACTGCGCCGCCGACAGGGGCACTACACTCAAGCGTCCCTGCCTCACCAGTGGCGACTCGGCAAAAGCCGCCCGCGCCTTGATCTCCGCCAGCGTCTTCGGCTTCACGATCGCCTTTCCAACCTTGATCTTCACCTGCGGCGTCTTGGGATCGCTCGCATCCACTGTGACCACCGTCGCCGTCCCTACCGCGCTCTTCTCGTCCCCGGTGTGGTAGATTACCAGCCGTTCTCCGGGTTTCATCTCGCGCAAATGCTTTACGGCCGCTGGATTTGTCACCCCATCCCAAATCGTCGTCTTCTCGCGCTCAAGATCCGCGAAGGAATACACGGTCGGTTCGGTTTTCAGAAGATAGTCCATGGGCAGGTATTGTAAACAGAAAACCAGAACGCAGCCGGAAGAAATCAGTGGAGAGCGGGCGTCCCCGTCCGGCCCGGACGGACGCGACGCCCGGCCCTCCATTTTGTTACTGCCGACACTTCCCTTCCGCGCCGGTTTCGCCAACAATAGAAGCTTCTCGTGACTGAAGCCCCGATTAACCCGAGCGGAATCACCATGGCCAAGGCCATCGAGCGCTATTTCAACGTGGCGCTTTATCTGCTCGTGCTCTGCGGCTTCGGCGCTCTGGCTTCGACGGGAGGCCTGGATCTGCCGGCACTGATTGTCGTTGGAGTTGCGCTGGCGCTCCGCGGATACCAACTTCTGACGCGGCGCGAGTTTGTCATCTCGGAACGCTGGACTACCGTCCTGACCCTGATTTACGTGGTCGTCGCCCTTGCCGACTATTTTTTCCTTTCGCGCAGCTTTCTGGCGACAACCGTTCACCTTGCACTCTTCTTGATAGTCGTCAGGCTATTCTCGCTGCAGCGGACGCGCGACCATTACATGCTTGCCGTACTTTCGTTTGGGATGGTGCTGGCGGCCGCGGTGCTTACGGTGGGCGGTGTGTTCCTGCTTTCCTTTGCGGCCTTCCTGCTGGTTGCAGTCATCACGTTTGTTCTGATGGAAATGCGGCATTCGGTCGCGGCCGAGCAAAACGCGCAAGATCCACGGGTCCCAGTTCCGGCGCGGCGCATGGCTTACGGACTTATGGCCATCGCTCCGGCACTCATGTTGATGATTCTGGCTGGAAGTTTCCTGATCTTCTTCCTTCTTCCCCGTGTTTCGTCACGGTACCTGAGCGCCTACACATCGACGAGCGATGTCTCCACCGGCTTCACAGATCATGTGGAACTGGGCCGCATCGGCCAGATTCAGCAATCCAGTGCGGCCGTCATGCACATCGAGATTCAGAACGATCTGCAGGGCGGTTACGACTTGAGATGGCGCGGGGTCGCCCTGAGCAATTTTGACGGCAGAGTCTGGACGAACTCCTATCATCAAACCCAGCTGCGACCGGTGGGAGATGGAATCTACCGGTTGACGCCGCCGGTGGACCCGCGAGGCGGAGCGGCGGCCGCTGGCCGATTGATTCGTTATCGCGTCCTGATGGAGCCGGTTGGGACCAACGTCTTTTTTCTGGCGGAGAAGCCGCGGAGTCTCAGGGGAAACTTCCGGCAGGTGACTACGGATGCCGGGGGAGCTATCTACAATCTCGACGCCGATCACCCTATCAACCGCTACGAAGCAGAATCGCAATTGCCCGTAATCGACAGCGAGGAGCTTCGCCTGGCGCCGAATACGGCGCCCGCGGACCTGGACAAGTACCTGGAACTGCCGCTGCTCGATATTCGGATCTCGAAGTTGGCAGAGGACATCACGGCGCAGGCACCCAGCAACTACGACAAGGCAGTCGCGCTGGAGCAGTATCTATCGACCCACTTCGGATACACGCTGCAACTGCCCCGGACTCTGCCGCAGGATCCACTGGCCAATTTCCTGTTCGAGAGGAAGACAGGTCACTGCGAGTATTTCGCCAGTTCGATGGCGGTAATGCTGCGCTCTTTGCGCATCCCGTCGCGAATTGTGACAGGGTTCCACGGGGGTGAGTTCAACGACCTCACCGGCCAGTACGTGGTGCGAGCCAGTGACGCCCATTCCTGGGTTGAGGCTTACTTCCCCGGATCGGGTTGGATCAGCTTTGATCCGACTCCGGCGGGAAGTTTGCCGACGCGAGGCGGTTGGTCTCGGCTGCGGCTCTATGCGGATGCAGCCGCATCCTTTTGGCGGGAATGGATCATCAACTACGATGTCAGCCACCAGCGCACCTTGGGGAAGGATGCGGCTACCAACACGCGGCGTTTCTTTGACGAAGCTCGCCTGTGGATTCAACACCAGCATCGGGCCATGCTGCGAGGGGCACGGCGAGCGCACCAGCACTTCACCAAATTTCCGGTGCGATGGTTGGGCGGGCTGATTGGGTTCGTGGGAGTCCTGATCGTGCTGCTGAATTTACCGGGCATGGTCAGCGGGCTGCGCAACCGTGGCCTGCGGGCGCATCCGGAGCGTGCCCCGCGAGAATCGGCCGCACTTTGGTATGACCGGATGGTGGGCCGCATGGCACGGCTGGGCTGGCGCAAGTCGCCGTCACAAACGCCTCTGGATTTCGTCGCGGCCATTCAGGAAGAGGTACTACAGAAGAAGGTCGCCCGGTTCACGCGCGCCTACGAATCCGCGCGCTTCGGCAATTCGGTGGACGACGCCCAGAGCCTGCCGAAGCTTTTCAAAGACATCACGGCCGCGGCAGGGGCGAATTCGGAAGACACGCCGGACCGAGCAGCCGTCAGCTAGAAGAAAACAGAGGTTGCCTCGAACCCAGGCAGCTGCCGAGCTGCGCTCGGCTTGGACGCGCGAGGGCGCCCGTCCCCACACTGCCCGTCCCGACACGTGCCTAGAAGCGGTAGGCTATGCCGGCGCCAACGTAGTAGTTGTGCTGACGGTTTCGGCCGGTATCGACGTTCAGGTCGGGGGCTCCGGAGTAGAAGTCGCGCGCTTCGGCCCTAAATCCCCAGCGATGCCAGACCCACACATCCAATCCCGTTCCGAACTGGACCACGCCGGTATTGGTGCCGCTTGGCCCAGGGTTCGCTCCGTAGAAATTTAGATCCGAGGATTGCAAGAAGCGGCCATAGCCGCCGCCCACGCTCGCCCACGGAGTGACTGATTCGCCGGAGAAAAAGTTCAAACGCAGCGACGGAGTAACGAACAACGCACCAATGTCTTTCGGAATCAAGTTCTCAGGGGTATTGAGGTCCATACAAACATCGCTACCGGCAATTCCGCATACAGTCCGAAAATCGTATGGCTCATCAGCAACCGACTGTAATTGAAATCGACGCTCGCCGGGTTTCCGAAATGAAGGGGAATATCTAAATTCTGGATCGTCTGGGTGCTGACGAAAGTTCGCCCCGCAGTGACGGCAAGTTGATTGACTGGCGTCGAACTGGTGGAGTCTTGCGCCAGAGCACTGGAGACGAGAACTAAGAGGGGCACAATCAGAACTGCGAGGCGTTTAGCCGCCATCCCTCCTCCGGAGTATTGAGGGATGTGTTTTTTATTTCAATAAGATTAGCACGGGTGACCCGGATTGGCGGAACGCATTAAAGGTACCCTCTGTGGTGCCCGGGGTTCCGGCGTCCGGCAGGGCGGATATCACAATGCCGGATGCTAGAATCGTATAGATCTGTTTCCCGCTGATCATGATCAGCACCGTCCCAGTGCCCTTAAAGAAAAGCATATCCGCGACTTCGGAGCCGACGGCCCCGGCCAAGGTGGGGTTCGTGAGCCTCGGCTGCCCCAAGAACCTCGTCGATAGCGAGGTAATGATGGGCATGCTGGCGCAGGCTGGCGCCGAGCTAACTCCCAACGCGGAGGACGCCGACGTGATCGTGGTGAATACCTGCTCGTTTATCGGCAGCGCGCAACAGGAATCCATCGATACGATCCTCGAAATGGCCCGCCACAAAACAAGCGGCAAGGCGAAGCGGTTGGTGGTTTCCGGTTGCCTGGTCGAGCGCTTTCACGATGAGATCCGAAAGAACATTCCTGAAGTGGACGCGGTCGTTGGTACGGGCGAGTTGGAGAGGATTCTAGCCGCCGCCGGAGTGGAGGAAACGCCCCGCCCACTGAGTCCGTTCAACATTCTAACTACGAATACGCTCACTTCAAACCCGCTGAGCTCGCGGCCCGAGGGCGATCATCGCCGCGGGCAGGGACGCTTTGCGCGCGACTCCTGGGACGGCGCCGTCGCCGATCTGCCCAACTACCTTTACGACGACCACTCGCCCCGCGTGCTGACCACTCCGCGATCTTCGGCTTATATAAAAATCGCTGAGGGCTGCGATCATCCCTGCAGCTTCTGCATTATTCCCCAGCTTCGGGGCCAGTTTCGCTCGCGGCGATTCGAGTCTGTTATCGCCGAAGCCGGGAGGCTGGCGCGATCCGGCGTGCGCGAAATCACGCTCATCGGACAGGACACGACCTGCTACGGCGAGGATCTTGGACTGAAAGATGGCCTCGCGCTATTGCTGGAAAAGCTCGCGGGCGTCGAAGGCCTGCAGTGGATTCGCTTCCTCTACGCCTATCCCAACAAAATCACGGGGCGGCTGCTGGAGACGATCGCCGCCCACGATAATATTTGTTCGTATATTGACGTGCCCTTGCAGCACGCCTCGGCGACGGTTCTCAAGCGCATGAAACGTGGTGGCGACCCTGATCTGTTCCTGCGCTCAATCGAGAAAATGCGCCGTGTGATTCCTGGCGTTACTTTACGAACTTCGTTCATTGTCGGATTTCCGGGCGAAACCGAGAAAGAATTCGAAGAGCTTTGCGGCTTTTTGAAAGAGGCGAACTTCGACTGGATGGGCGCTTTTGGCTACTCGGATCAGGAAGGTGCGGGCGCCTTCGATCATGACAGAAAACTTTCCGGGCGCGAGATTGAGAGCCGCCGCAAGTCGCTGATGTCGATTCAGAAGAAGATCAGCCGGGCGAAGAAGAAACCGCTGATCGGACGCGAATTCGATCTGCTGCTGGAAGGGACTTCGACGGAATCCGACCTTCTGCTCGAGGGCCGCACGGCGATGCACGCGCCGGAGATTGACGGCAAAGTTTTCGTGAACGATTATCCCGAAGGAAACGGGCCGCAAGAGGGAGAGTTTTATCGTTGCCGGATCACGGCGGCGCACGATTACGATCTGGTGGCGGAAATCGTCTAAGGTCAGAGGTGAGATTGCAGAGGTCGAAATCACCCGGGGCGGAAATGTTCTCACCTCTACAATCTGACCTTTGACCCCTGCAATCCCACTATGCCGCGCAAGCGCACCATCAAACTCCGCTGCCCGATCTGCAAGAAGCCGGCCAAGGTCGCCGACGCGGACTTCCCTTTTTGCAGCGAGCGCTGCCGATTGATCGATCTTGGCAAATGGGCGAGCGGTGCGTACGTGATTTCATCTCCGGTTGGCGATGCCGATGAAGCGATCCGCGAAGACAGCTCCGACGAGGATGGAGACTGATGGGTCTCCCAGAGGCCGCCACAGGCCGCCGCGCTCCTCTGTGGGCCACGCTGGTCGCGACTTTCTTCGGCGCGGGACGCCTCAAGCCCGGCCCCGGGACATGGGGATCATTAGCTACAGTTATTCTGTGGGCGTTGATAAGTTCGCGGATCCCGATCGCGAGTCGCGCCTGGGCGACGATCATCGCGGCCGCGGCTGTGACCCTCATCGGGATTCCCGCCGCAACCCGGGTCGCACGCGGTACCGGCTTGAAGGATCCGCAATTCGTCGTCATTGATGAAGTTGCGGGACAACTAGTTGCGCTTATCGCCGTCCCGCTGGCTTGGAAAACCTTTCTTGCGGGCTTTATACTCTTTCGTGTCTTCGATATTTGGAAGCCGTTTCCAATTCGGCGGCTGGAGCGGCTGCCCGAGGGCGCCGGCATTGTGGTGGACGACCTGGGCGCGGGGCTTTATGCTCTCGTTGTGATGCATCTTCTGTTGCACTTTGGACTTCTAACAAAATAGCGCTGGCTCCCGCCGGAATAAACTCATGAGCATCTCCGACCGCCTGCTGGGAAAGAAGAACGTCAACGGCAAGCCGCATATCGAAGCGGTCGCGCCAAGTTTCGCTCTGCCCGGAGGCGAAGTTCGTATCATCGGGAAAAGCCTGCGTCCGCACGAGTTGCGTCGGCCGAGCGTGCGTTTCGGCGAGATCGAAGGCTCGGTGTTAATCAGTTCCGACGATTTCGTCGTGGCCCGCGTGCCCGAGGGAGCGGCTTCGGGGCCGGTCACAGTGAGCACGAACGGGGCAGGCACCAACGGGCACGTCAGCAATGCGCATCCCATCAAGGTTGCGGTACTGGTTGCCGAGAACATGCATCCGGTTACCAATCCTGCTCTCGACCGCGAAGGCAACATCTATGTGACCTTCTCCGGATCGCGCGGACAAAAGGTTCCGGTGTCGATCTATAAGGTCGATACGAACTACGACGTGAAGCCGTTTCTCAGCGACCTGATGAACGCCACCGCGATTGCTTTCGACCGCGAAGGCCAGATGTACGTTTCTTCGCGCCATGATGAGGCCGTGTACAAGGTGGCGCCGAATGGCACCATGTCGACCTATGCCGAAGGCATGGGAGTCGCGACCGGGATTGCCTTCGACTCCGAGGAAAATCTCTATGTGGGCGACCGCAGCGGAACCATTTTCAAGATCGCCCGCGACCGGCAGATTTTTGTGTTCGCGACGCTGGAGCCTAGCGTCTCCGCCTATCACATCGCCTTTGGTCCCCACGGCGATATGTTCGTCACCGGCCCCAGCACTTCCAGCTTCGATTGCGTCTATAGAGTCGATCCGCACGGAACTGTGTCCGTGTTCTACCGCGGACTGGGACGTCCGCAAGGCCTGGCTCTTGATGTCGAAGGCAATGTCTATGTTGCCGCCTCGCTCGCCGGCAAGCGCGGCATCGTGAAGATCACGCCCCAGGGCAAGGCCAACCTCGAAGTCTCCGGCCAAGGCCTGGTCGGGCTGGCGTTCGCTCCGGGGAAGTCGGCCATCCTCGCCACCAACAGCGGCGTCCACCACATTGCCTGGAATATTCAGGGACGGCCGCTGCTGCCGGAGTGAGCGATCTACGGTTTATCCCTGTTTAGATTGCCGGTGGAGAGCCGGGCGGGATGCCCGTCGCTCCACACAATTTCACACCTCGCGATCACGGCGTTAGCCGCTGCCAGCTTTGGCCGCAGCCGCGTACGGGTAGGGGAACATCTTTTCTTCGTGCTTTTGCAGTTCTTGTATCCAGTCCTGAATTCTCTGTTGGGTAATCGGAGACAAAGGGTAGAACTCAAATCCAGACTTGGCGTCGCTGCTGTGTCGAACCGTCGCCAGCATCTCGACCGGAGCGTCTGGCAATGACAGTGAAATCACAACCGTCTCACCTACCCGCGGCGCGCCACAGACCAGAGCCGACATGCCTCGCATACTGATATCGAGGCTCACTCCGCGAGTCAGGAACGGCCCGAAGCGCAAGAAGCGCTGCAGTGCGACTGGAATGCTGCAAACATAGCGCGGTTCCCGGCGGCGGACGTTGTATTCGCGAGAACGGGCCAACGTCCCCCGGCTGTCGACATACATATCGCTCTCCTTCAGTGAGCAGCATTGCTGGGTATTATGACGGCGGCATCAGGACGGCTTCGAGGGCAAGGGTCCGCCCCAGCCCCATCCCGCCTGCAGGCTGGCGCGAATCACACCCAGCAACTCCTCGTTATCGGCCGGCTTCTGGAAGAAGGCGACAGCGCCCGATTCGAGGCTGCGTTTTTCGTTGCTTTCGGGATCGCGAGCCGTAAGAACGATTACCGGGATGTTGGAGAGCGCCGGATACTGCTGCAAGTTTTTCAGCACGGCAAATCCGTCGCCCGCCGGCAGCCCGAGATCGAGGATGATCAAGTGTGGCTTTTCCTTCTGAGCCATGGCGATGGCTGAATAACCGTCGCAAACATTCACCGTGTCGAAGTTATTGGCCCGCAGACGCAGACTCAGGGCCTGTCTAAGATCGGGATCATCATCCACGACCATAATCTTGGCTCGATTCATGGGCTGACGCTCGCTGTTACTTTCCGTGCGCATGCTTGTGGTTCTCCTTTTCAGTGAAGTTCTGTTTGCTGCAAAGATCCTGCTGAATAATTTCCGTGACGTAATCGGCAACGCCCCAGACTTGTTGTTCCAAGGTCCTCGGGTCCCCAGCCGGCGGGCCGGGGACCATCTCGGCCGTCACGCGCAGGGTGCCGCTGGTTTTCAACTGAGGCAGCGCGCCGATCTGGTCGCGAATGCGGTCCATCATGATGCTGACCCGCTTCATATCGGTGGAGGCGATCACGAAAAATGTTTCGATGGGACCACTGGTTCCCGTGGGTGGAAGAACCAGATCCTTGTCGATGTAGATGCACCGGTGCAGGAGCTCCAGACAGCGCTGGCAGGTTTCTTTCCAGCTTCCGTGCAGTGACTTGGTCAGCGGGGTTAGCTCGACGCGCACCAGCACAATGGCCTCCCGCAAACGTCCTTGGAAAGCGATCAGCGGGAGCAGCAGCTTGGCGAGGGAATAAAGCGGCAACGTAAACGAGAAGGTGCTGCCGCTTCCGGGTTGGCTCGCGACCCACATCCTCCCGCCGTGGAGAGTGACAATTTCCTTGGCAATGTAGAGCCCGAGACCGAGGCCACTTCGGTTGCCGTCCACCGCGTCGGGGTCCTGGTAGAGACGTTCGAAAACCAGCGGAAGCGCCTCTTGGGGGATGCCCCGGCCGCTGTCGACGACCGAGAGATAGACGGCGGTGGGGTCGGTCTCCACCGTCGACGCTTTCACCACCACCGACCCCTGGGGCGGAGTGAACTTGATTCCATTGTCGATGAGGTTGATGAGGACTTCGAGGGCGCGGTCGGGATCGGCACAGACCAGGGGAATAGCCTGATCGATCACGGCTTCGAGGTAACGTGTTTTTCGGCGGCGCTGGGCCGCATCATCGCGACCGCCTGCTGAATCAGTTCGCTGATATCAATACAGCGCGGTTCGACGCGCAGCTTGCCGCTATCGGCGCGCGTGGCTTCCAGCAGGTCGCGGATCATGGCGTGCAACTGATTCACACTCTTGAGGACGGTTCGCAGGTGGTCAGTTTGATCGGGCGCGATTGGACCCGCCAACCCGTCTAGCAGGAGTGTGACGTACTGGTGAATGCAGGTTAGCGGTGTACGCAGCTCGTGCGAGACGTGAGAGAGAAACTGGTTCTTGAATTCAAGTTGCTGCTTGCGGGTGATTTCCAAAGAGCGTAACAGTCCCTGCCGTTCCACCGCATAGCGGAGGGCGCGCTCCAGTTGCTTGCTGGTGATATCGCCTTTGACCAGGTAGTCCTGAACGCCCTGGTGGACGGCTTTGATCGCCAGTGCCTCATCGTCCTGGCCCGAAAGGATCACCACCGGCACGTTCGGCGCTTTCCGCAGGATCCGGCGAAAAGTTTCCGCGCCGTGGCTGTCGGGAAGGTTCAAATCAAGCAATACCAGCGAGGGTGTTTCCGCGTCCAGACACGCGAGCGCGTCGGAGAGACGGGCGACACAGTTCACATGGATATCGGACTTGGCTTCCACCAGGCGCAAACGTACAAGGTCCGCGTCTCCCTGGTTATCCTCAATCAACAAAACGTTTGCCGTTCCGTTTTTCATCACTTTTCCTCTCGGGGCAGGCTTACGGAGCCGAACCAGAATTCTTCAATCGATTGCATCACCAGGAAATACTCATCCAGATTTCCTGGCTTGCTGACATAGCAATTGGCGCCCAGTTCGTAACTGTGCTTGATATCCAGCATCGCGCGTGAGGTACTGAACACCACGAACGGGATTGTGCGAAGATCCGGATCGGCTTTCGCCTCCGCCAACACCGCTCGACCGTCTTTCCTGGGTAGATTCAGATCCAGGATCACTAAGTCGGGACGAAGCGCATTCGCATACTGGCCGGCACGACGCATATAGGCCATGGCCTCCTTACCATCCGGTACATCGCTGATGTGGCTGTGATGCCTGCCCCCGGTCAACGCCTCCCGCGCAAGCACGACGTCAGCCGGGTTGTCGTCCACGAGAAGGACCTGAGGCAATTGCTTCATCGCCTGGCTCCCCCCTTCTTAACGTGACGACTGGCAGGCAAACTGAACTTGAACGCCGTCACCGCAACCATCCTCAAACGTTACCGATATGCTTCCAACGAAAAGTTCAGTGAATGCTCGCAGATCGCCAGGCCCAATGCCGTGGCGGGCGCACATCTCAATATGATCGCTACATGGACTAGCTATCGGCGCTGCCCAAACGGGCTTGAGACCCTAAAGACAAGCCGCTCTCTCGCCGGAGAACAGATGAGGATCTCCATCCGGCCATGTCCGTATGGACGTACTTGGAAATGCTGAAAGGATGCTGGGTACAGTGCGGTGAAGGCTTCTACTTTTTGTACACGGTGGGCTGTGGACCCTTCTCGAGCGTCTCGCGGTCCCAGATCATGCCCTCGCGGGTGAAACTGGCGAGCTCGAAATCCTGAGTGAGTTCGAGGGCGTCGGTCGGGCAGGCATCTTCGCACAGGCCGCAGAACATGCAGCGGCTCAGGTCGTAGGTAAAGTTGACAAGCTCTTTGCGGCGCGTCTTTTCATTGCGCTCGCTGGTGACAACGATCAGGTTTTCCGGACAAGCCAGAGCGCACAGGTCACAGGAAATACAGAGGGACTCGTCGGTGTCTGGATTGACGTTCAGCCGCGGCGCGCCTCGATAACGCTCGGCTACCTGCGGGCGCTCCAGCGGATACTGCTCGGTATAGATTTCCTTGGGATCCTGATAGCGGAACGTCACGCCGAGTCCCTGAATCAGGTCCACCATGAAAACTTTCCGGAAGATGCCGGCGATTCCCATAACCCGACTAGAATAACACCGACGCGATACAGACCGGTGTGACTTGAATCACAGCAAGACTGGAGACCGGGGCAGCACCGAAAAACCATCCACCCGCTAGAATGGACTGGTCAGTCTGCCGGTCCAGGCTCTCTTGTGAGAACGTGGTACGGAGAACTGGTTACGAAGAACCGTGGGCCGGGAACTGAGAGCTAGCTTTCTGGCAACGCGCCACTGGTGACGGACAACTGCGCTCCTTCGACAAAAATCTCTCGGATGGGCTTGCCTCTGACGGGCCACTGCATGACGCGACTTCGTCTGACAAGCTTTCGCCTGACGGGCCGAAGTCTGATGAACTTTCGTCCGACGAACTGTGGATGGAGGAAGCGCTGCGCTGCGCGCAGCGCGGCCTGGAGGCGGGCGAAGTGCCGGTGGGAGCGGTGGTGGTGTGCGAAGGACGCGTGATCGGACGCGGATGGAATCGTAACCTCACCGACTGCGATCCAACCGCTCACGCTGAAATCGTGGCGCTGCGCGAAGCGGGACGAAACGTCGGTAATCACCGGCTCGGCGACTGCGAGCTGTTTGCTACAATTGAACCGTGCGCCATGTGCGCGGGAGCGGCAGTTCATGCCCGCGTGCGCCGCCTGGTGTATGGCGCCGACGACCCGAAGGCGGGCGCCGTCCATTCGATTTTACGGGTGGTGAACCATCCCGGCCTGAATCATCAAATGGAAATCCGGGGCGGGGTGTTGGCCGGACGTGCGGCGGAGATGGTGCAGGAATTTTTTCGGCAGCGTCGTTAGTTGATTTGGGTCGTTATTCGTTAGGTTTGGGGAAGGGCGCGGCTCCAGCCGTGCCGCTCGAGACCGGAAAAGACGCGGGCTTTAGCCTCTGAGGGCGGGACCGCTTGCAATGACAACTGGTGTTCGGAGAGGTGCGTGAGCGGTTGAAACGATCCGCCTCGAAAGCGGACATACCTTAACGGGTATCGTGGGTTCAAATCCCACCCTCTCCGCCATTACTTTCTGCTGTGTTTCCCCATCCCTCGTTTGTACTGCGGAGTGCAAGAGCAGTTCCTGTACGGATTGCTCCTTGAAAAGGAGTTTTGGCGCGCAAGGCCGGCGTAAAAGAACTTTGCCGCACCCGAAGGTAGCGCCGGCGTCCCGCCGGCTGTCGCGGGGGCGCCCATGACGGCTGAAATGCCCGGCGGATTGCCGATTCCTTCTAGTCGCCAGTTCCGCAGGTGCAAATGCCACTGCCGCTGCCCAACGTCTGCAAAAAGCCGCACTCGTTTGCCAGGATCGTCTGTTGCGTGCTGCTTAGCGCGCCGGCGGCAAACGTTTCTTCCGTAACTTGGAAGGTGCTGAGTGAGACTTGAGCGTTAGTCCCCCAGCCAACGATTTCGCCAGCCGGAGCTAAGGAGCCGGGATTACATTGTGGATTCTGCGTGGGATCGGATGACACGATCTCGATGACACCTGCTACAAGTTGTTTCCCGGTCAGAGTATTGGCCGTGAGATCGTTGACCAAGGAGAGAGTCAGCAACCCGTCGGCCGATATCGAGCATCCACAGCACTCCTGCAACTCCTGGCTGTCATCGAACACGTAAATCATTGCGCACAGGTCTCCGCCCGTAAGGCCCGGATTAGTGAGCCGAACGGTGCTGTCGAAGCCGTATTGTTGCGCGTTGGCCCGATTAAAGTAGTTCCCGATGAGGAGTGGCATTACCGTGATATCCGCCGACGCAGTAAACCCACTGCCCTGGGCGAGGATCGTCGTTGATCCAACCGCCTCAGCAGTCGTCAGTCCAGTGCTGCTCACGATCGCGATGGCCGGCTGCATCGAACTCCAAGTTGCGGTTGCAGTCATGTCCTGCGTGGTTCCGTCGCTGAAGGTTGCAATCGCCTGGAGCTGGCTGCTACTCCCCAAGGTGATCGATAGCGTTGCCGGGACAATGTTCAGGGAAACTACCGCCGCGGGATTCACGGTCAGGCTCGCGGTCCCGGTCAGGTTCACCGAGGTCGCCCCGATCGTCGCCGTTCCGATTGCATTGGCAACCGCCATGCCTGTCTGGTTCACAACAGCTATATTTGACGCGGATGAACTCCATACCACGGATTGCGTCAGATTTTGAGTGCTGCCATCGGTGAAGTTCCCGGTCGCAGTAAACTGCTGGGTTTCGTCGAGCGGCAAAGAGGCTTGGTTCGGACTTACCGTGATACTGAGCAATGCCGGAGGTCCGACGGTGATTGACGCGCTACCGGACATCCCTTGATAGGCCGCCGACACTTGGGCGGCGCCTTTGCCCGCAGCAGTCACATAGCCTTGAGCGTTGACTGCGGCCACGGATGACTGGCTCGATTGCCAAGTCGCCGAAGAACTCACGGTTTGCTGGGTCCCATCGCTCATGGTCGCGATCGCCTGGAGCTGACTGCTACTCCCCAGGGGCAGGGATAAAGTTGCGGGAAGAACGTTCAGGGCGACCACTGCGGCGGACGTCACCGTCAGGCTCGCGGCCCCGGTTATGCCTTGATAGGCCGCAGACACTTGAGCGGCGCCTTTGCCCACAGCCGTCACGTAGCCTTGCGCATTGACCGTACCCACGGTCGATTGGCTCGTCTGCCAAGTCACCGACGAAGTTATGGCTTGCTGGGTCCCATCGCTCATGGTTGCGATCGCCTGGAGCTGACTGCCACTCCCCAAGGGCAGGGATAATGTAGCCGGAACAACGTTCACGGCGACTAACACCGCGGGAGTCACCGTCAGGCCCGCGGTTCCGGTCACCGATCCAGAAGTCGCGCTAATGGTCGCCGTTCCGACGGCGCTGGTAACTGCAACCCCCGCCGGGCTCACACTGGCAATTGGCGCGGACAAACTCCACGTTACCGATTGAGTCAGGTCTTGCGTGCTTCCATCGGAGAGGGTCCCGGTCGCGGTTAGTTGTTCAAATTCGCCTACCGGTAAAGAGGACTGATTCGGACTCACCGCAATGCTAACCAATGCCGGTGGTCCAACCGTGACCGACGTACTGCCTGTTACTCCCTGATAGACCGCAGACACTTGGGCAACGCCTTCGCCCATGCCCGTCACATTGCCTTGCGCGTCTATCGTGGCAACGCCTGACTGGCTCGTCTGCCACTCTACCTCGTTCAGGACTTCCTTGGTCCCGTTGCTATAAATCCCCGTAGCGCTGAGCTGTAGATGTGTGCCCTTCACAATTGACTGGTTTGCGGGGGTAATCATGATTTGTGTAAGTCTCGTATTTCCCGAACCGCAGTTTAGAAGCAATGCGGAAAACATGAGCACACTAAGAACACTGATCGACTGCGTGGCTGGACGAAGTCTCATATTGGCGCCTTGGCAACTCGGGGGGAGGGAGTGGAGCAGGTACGACTAGCACTGCGAACTATATCGACATGACCGTTCCTTGCATATTCTCAGGTTGTATTAACCCATTTGCAGTAGCACATAAGTGCACGCCCAGAACACAGGCCAAAGCCTGGCCAGTTTGCGATTGGCTGTGTGTGGGGCGCGCATTTAGACGACGAATTGAAGGCCACTGATGTAGCTCGGAGATTTCTGTCCACGCTTGACCGTCCAACGCACTTGCATGAGCGTGGGAATCGAAACCGGAGAATCGAACACCGGAAACTTGCAACACACAAACAAGGCCGCCTGGAGCGGGTACGAACTAAGGATGCATACACCGCCGTTGCTCAGATTATGAATGCGACCGTCAAATTCCTTGGGCAGAGCACCCGTTGTCTGAGCCGACAGCAAACTCCGCGCATGTACTTCGAACACCTGCGGAAATCGCTCATGCTGGCGTCGTTCTCCATCCGGGAGGTTGGTCACAGGTTGGCATCATGCACGAAGCCGACTGTCCCCGTATATTCTTCAATCGGACTAATTCGCGACGGCTAATGTCAAATGAGCAATGCTTTAATTGCTTGACCTGGATCCGGCCAGCTTCCCCGCGATTCCAGAACGCGTGGAAACCTTCATTTTCACCATTACCAATCGCAGGAACGCCTTGACCGTATTTGGACTAATCTTCATGCGGGTGGCGATCTCCTTGCTAGTAAGGCCTTGCAGGAGGAACTCCACGGTTTCGCGCTCTCGCTGAGTCAGATCAAAGCGTTCAGACAGCTCGGTGAGCGTGGTCCCGCTTGCCGCATCCCGCTCCAGCAGCACCGCGAAAGCGGGCTGCGGAGAATAGTGTCCGTTGCAGTCGATTTGAAAGGTCTTGCAGATGTAGCGGCGTTTACCCGACTTAAATTCCTTGACGAAAGCCTTTCGGTCCTGATGCTGATGGTCGAGGAGAGTAGTACGCACTCGATCGGAAAGAAAGACTCTGGGTTGCTTGATCCGGTGCGCCTCACTGGGAAAGCAGAGGATTTGCAGGGCGGGATCGTTCGACGCAATCAGATTCAATTCGCCATCCAGCAGCAAAAAGCCGTTGGTGCTCGGAGCCATGGTCACGATGCTCTCCTGTGGTTTGAAACGGCTTGACCCGGTTGAAACTGCGATCACGCAGACAAGCTCTAGCTCGATTTCCGGCTTGAGGCGGGGGGAGTGGCGTTCGAAAGCCACGATACCATAGCCCGAAATCCGACGCAACAGTATGCGTCGTAAGACGCAGCTTGTCAATAGATAGTGAGAAAAATAGAGAAAAGTGGCCGCAAAAACATTAAGGCTACTATCTTTGAACTACTCTACTTGGGCTAAAACCACACTTCTAAGCGGAGAGGCTAGCCCAATCGTGGGATTGCTGCCTTGGGGACCCCCGTAGTTAACTAGTCATGCCTAGAGCTCTCCCTTGGCCTAGTGTCATAGAACACTCCCCTAGCCGGGTTTGAGGGATGAGAAGATATACTGGAAAAGCGTCCCCCGCGGTGCGAAAGTGACCGATATTGGTTCTCCGCCGGCAGCGTGATGTGGCGTGCGGGATCCTGGTGCTGCCCTGAAACCGGAATCGGCCTTCTCCGCAGGCGGTAGCGCAAGCCGCATCCACGAAGTGAATGTGCGACCTTGCGCAGGGGTTGATGCCTGCGCTCGGCAGTGAGGCGGTTATGCTTAGGGGTAGTCCGGCAAGGTCCGATCGCGGCGCAGTGGGTTCGCGAACAGGATCGATTCTCGAATTGCTCGCGGGCATTCGGGGCGGCGCGCGCATCGCGGTCGCAGTCGGCCTGCTGACCTGTTTTGGAGGGGACGAACTCTGGGCGCAAGCCGTTCCACAGAAATTGATCGTTCATCGGTCAACGCGTGCCATCCCGCACAGATTTACCGTTCATCCGAATGAAGCAACCATCGCGGTAAATCAAACTCAGCGCTTCGAAGTTACGGACGCTCAAGGAAGGCACGTCGCCGTACATTGGAACGTCTCGGGGATCGGGTGTTCCGGCTTGGCCTGCGGGACCATCGACGATGGCGGAAACTACAGGACGCCACCTTCACTTCCCCAGCCGCACGTCGTTACTGTGGAAGCCGTTCTAGTTTCGGATCCCAATTACTCTGTATTGACGCAGGTCCGGCTTGAGGATTCCGTCACCGCGACTGTGAATGCTACTCCTGGTCAAGTTGCTCCCGGGAAAACGCAACCGTTCACTGCCCCAGAGGTTGGAAGACAGAGCCTTGCCAAGAATGCCGGATTATTCCCGCCGTTGCCAAATGCGGTTGCTGCTGCCCCAGTGGTTGGAAGACAACTCGCCAGCAACACCGGATTACCGCCGCTGCCGAATGTAGTTGCCGCAGCCCCGGTAGTTGGAAGACAGAACCTTGCCACCAGCGCCGGATCACCACCGCTCCCGAATGCAGTCGCCGCTGCTCCAGTGCTTGGAAGACAGAATCTCGCCATCAGCGTCGGATCACCACCGCTCCCGAATGCAGTCGCCGCTGCTCCAGTGCTTGGAAGACAGAATCTCGCCATCAGCGTCGGATCACCACCGCTGCCGAATCCGGTCGGCGCAGCCCCCGCAGTTGGAAGACAGCTCGCCTCCAGCGCCCAATTACCGCCGCTCCCGAATCCGGTCGGCGCAGCCCCTGTGGTTGAAAGACGGAACCTTGCCAGCACCGCCTCCGAATCATCACCACAGCTGCCGAATGTGGTTGCCGCAGTGAGCCCTGCTGCTGCGCAGGTCTCCACCGGGAAAACGCAACGATTAGCGGCCACCGGGGTTGCTAGGCAGAAAGTTGGGGCCACCGGGGTGTTAATGCCGATGCCTGATGTGGTCGCCCCGGTCCCGGGAACGGTTATCTCCACGCAACACGGCCCCGTGGTCACCTATCGGGATGGCCAACTCACGATTGATGCGGAGAACGCGACTTTGGCCGCGGTGTTGGAATTGGTTGCGGAGAAGACTGGAGCTGTGATCGATGTTCCTCCCGGAAGTGGCCTGGAGCGCATCTTTGAACACAGCGGGCCGAAACCGGCAAGCGAAGTGCTGGAGCAATTGCTCAACGGTTCTCCCTTCAATTTCATTATCGTGGCTTCGCCGCAAAATCCGAACCAGCCGGCCCAAGTCTTATTGTCCCTGCATGGACCAGACACGGAGGCACCCACCGTTGCTTCTGTCCAGCCGAAAACAGCCACTAACCCTCTGCTGTTTACACCCCCAGAAGGTGGTCCTCTGACTCCAGCGGTCTTACCCTATGCGCTCGACAGTAGAAATTTGCAGCCGCCGAAGGAGAAGTTATCTCCAGAAGTTATCGAGCAAATGATGAAAAACTATACTCGGCAGCTGCACGGGGAACCCCCGCAATGACGACTAGAGCCACCCGATCGACGTGGTTACGAAGCGCCGCTCATATAGCTCGGAGTCTCCGGGCAACCGAGCGGATCGTGCCGCAAAGGCGGAATCGTCCCGCAAACATTGCCCGCCGTTGTGCTTGGAGCCGAGGAACTACTCCATAAGCAGTAGCTTCCCGCCTTACTGTTTCTGGCTAAGCCACGTGGGTACTTGTAAAGAAATCACTAGAGGGTACAGTTGGCGCAGCGCCCGTAGCTGATCCTCCCCCAGCGCCAGGGCGCCACAAACCACAAGGAGGATCTTTAAACAAATGAAAAAGCTCGGATTTTCGCTTTTACTGCTGGCACTTGCCCTGATGCTGGGGGGAAATGCCCTCGCTCAAGGTGACAACAGCGTCTACTTCGTCACCTACTATTCCAATGCGAATACGACTGGTGTTCCGGATGAAGTCGTGCGGATCATCAACGATGGCGATCAGGCAACTCAGGCTCCAGAGGGAGTGGAAAACGGAACCCTGTGGGCGGCGTTCTATATTTTCGATGACAGCCAGGAGTTGAGGTCGTGCTGCGCTTGTTCGATTACGTCAGACGGTCTGCTTTCGGAATCCGTGAATAAACAGCTCACGGCCAACGAATTCACCGGCCGAGGGGAAATGTCACGTGGCGTTATCAAGGTCATCTCTTCTTCGAGTTATGACCCGACCGCCCCTGTGCCGACTACCGGACTGCGCGGATGGTCCACGCACGCTCAGAGACTCACAAACATCCCTGAAGCCGGCGCTTCCTACCTGACCGAAACCAGGTTGGCCGATGCGAACCTTGGGAAAACTGAACTGGCAAACCTGGGGAACCTGTGTTCCTTCGGGCTAACGCTGGGCAGCGGCTACGGACTCTGCGGCTGCACGCCGGAAGACTTTGATTTCTAGTCTTTCGACTTGAGGGGTAAGGCAAGGCTGAAGTAGCTTGGTTGGGACTTCGGCCGGGCCCAAATCCAAACATCCCGGACGCCAGGTTTACAATCGGCGTCCGGGCCTTTAAACTTATCCCATTCTGACTCCCCCCAAAAAAGAGAGGAAACCCAAAATGTTTACCAAGCACACTCTGATTGCGCTTGGACTGGGAATCGCTATGGGCGCTTTTTCCATTCCAGCAGTGGGCCAGAATGACTCCAGCGTAGTAGCCGAGATTGCCGGTCGCAAGGTGACCGCAGATGAACTGGAGCAAAAGGAAGCAGGCAAACTGCTTCAGGCCAAATACAAATACTACCTTGCGCAGCGCGATGCCCTCGAGCAATTCATTGACGATCAACTGTTGGAGCTGCAAGCGAAGAAGGAAGGCGTGACCCTTGATGAATTATTCAAGCGTCATGTTGCCATTAACGTTCCCGAACCGACGGAGGATCAGCTCCGCTTCTACTACGAGGGCGTACAAACCGACGAATCTTACGAGTCCGCGCGAAGCCACATCATCGATACGGTGCATCAGCTTCGCACAAAAAAAGCGCGGGACGCCTACATCGCTGAACTGCGAGCGCAATATGGTGTGGTAGTTGAGCTGAGCCAGCCCAGCGCTCACGTCGAGGTTGGGAATGCTGAGAGGCTTGGCTCTGAGAAGGCTCCGGTCCAGATCATCGAATTCGCGGACTATGAGTGCCCGTACTGCCAAAAAGTGAACGACGATCTGAGAAAGCTGCGGGAACAATTTGGCGATCAGGTGTCATTGGTGTACAAAGACTTTCCCCTACCCATGCACCCGCTCGCGGCCAGAGCCGCTGAGGCCGCGCGTTGCGCGGGCGAACAAGGTAAATTCTGGGAGTTTCATGATTCCTTGTTTCAAACCAAGAAGCTTCAAACGTCGCAGCTGAAAGAAGAGGCGCGCGCGCTGAAACTCGACGGTGACCGTTTCGATAAATGCCTCGACTCCGGAGAACAAATTCCCGTCGTGAAGAAGGATGCCCAGGAGGCCAAGCGGCTCGGATTGGAGGGCACACCCAGCTTCTTCATAAATGGTCATTTCATGAGTGGCTCAATCGGATACGAAAGACTGCGGGCAACGGTGTTGCAGGAACTATCCGGACTGATTGCCGCAAAAAAGCAGAGCGCTGCATTGGTGCCGTCGAAGGATGCAGAGAAGAAATGAAACGTTGGTCGTCCTCCCCCCTCCCCCGGGCTCATGCTAACCATAAGGAGGGGATTGACGCGTTTCCGCATCTAAGTTTAGATGTTCATCGGAGAATTGGCCCTATGCAGTGCGTGCCGATTTCCTGAAATCCGGCTGGCTTTTATGGCCTCAAGCCGACCACGGGGCTGGAAAATATGATGACTATGAGAATCCTTATCGTGACAATGTGTATGACGGGCCTGTCGCTTCTCGCGTCTGGTCAGAGCGCGGCGCCACCGCGCATAACCTCCTCCGATGCAAAGAAGCACGTCGGGGACATGGTAACCGTATGCGGAAAGGTCGTAGACACCAAAGTTTCCCGGTACGGACTTGCAGGCCGCGGAAAACCGGTAACCTTCGATCTCGATCAGCCAGAACCGAATCCGGTGTTCTACTTCGTGACGTTCGGGACGACGGGGCCCGAAGAGGCAGTTGCTGCCTACAAGGACAAGAGCGTATGCGTAACCGGCAAGATCTCCGCGGTCTCTGGCGTGCCATACATCATGGCGGCTGACCGTTCCCAGATTAAGCCTCAAGCGGAAGGCAAATAGCGGGGGCAATCCAAGATGTACAAGCTATGAGTATTCCGGCAGTTCGTTGCCAGAGAAAATGCTGGATCTAGTGTGGAAAATGCTTTGCATCCAATCTTCGTTGTGGAACAGCAACGGATGCAACGGTCTTAAAGGCGGCCATGCTCATGCAAAAACTACCCGCAGCGCTCCCCCCGGTTAGCGTCGGTTGATAGGTTCCCGACGGCCCGTTTAGTGCGTAAACATAAGTAGTCTTATACGTCCATGCCGCGGGAGTCACGCCGGTTGGAATAGGATTGGTTGAATAATAACGGGCAATAATAAAATCCGTGGCTGTCGTCGTTATACTAGGGCCAACCTCTAAGGCTCCGCTCGTTCTGGTCCCGTCGTTCACGTGTGCGCCGCTTCCATCTAGTACGGCGGACAACTGCATCTGTGAAATTTCAAGAAACGCATTAATACTCGCCTTGGCATTACCTGATAAATGGAATTTGAGCTCCGTTACACCTGAGTTGCACTTCTCACAGTACCAAATATCGAGAGACACGTTCTCGCCACACGAACTTGCAGCGCCGGGAACCTGTTTATACGTGTTACCTCCAGCCGGTGCATTGTCGGTAACACTCAACACCTTAACCCCAGGAGAAACAGGCCCCGGCATCGCGATGAGAACGCTCCCCGCGCCGGTCGGCGCAGGAAGATCCATGTCTGAGACCGGACTCGGCATGCTGCTGATTTTGAAGAGTTGTTGAACTATGGTCTGAGCTGATAACTCAACTCCTCCCCACAATAATAGCCATATTAGCAGTTTCTTTTTCATGTTCTGACCGGGTGTTTCTTTGCATCGGAGGCGGTTATGCGCGGCCGCGTCGCGCTCTAAGCAAAAGCGATTGAGCCAGAAAGCCAGCCGAATTCATGAAATCGGCCCGCACTCCAGAGGGCCAATCCTCCCGACCAACATTTAAGCTCAGGCCCGGCAACGCGTCAATGCTACTCTTGGTGAGGCAGCCGGTAAGCGGCCCCCAAATAGATTAACCATGAGGATTAACCCATTGGGCTAATTCATTCCGATACGCTCCGCTTAGTAGCTCCCATATGCGCGAGTTAGATTCGAGACCTCTTGATCGAAGCAACGTCAGCGCGTGAATTACTAACTCCACTTGCGCCATAGGTCTGCGGATTACCAGCCACGCGGCGCTGAAATTGATTCGCAATCTGCGCTCGCTTCGGGTGTAGAATACCAAGTTGGTCAGGCATCGCTATTCTCCCCCGCCGCGACCAATTAGCCGACTCCCCCGAACCAGCTAACAGGAGGTGTTTGTGCGCCTTGGTCGCGTTGCACTGTGCAACTTCGCTGCGTGTCTGATTCTTTTTTCATTTGCGTTGGCGCAGGTGGATGGACAGCCTTCACCTCCGGCTGCTTCGACCGCGACTGTGCCTCGATTGATTCGCATAAACGGATCTGTGCGCGATGAGACAGGGAAGCCGCTAACCGGCAAAATCGGGATCACGTTTACCCTTTACAAAGACGAAACTGACCAGGTTGTTGTCTGGCAGGAAAACCAGAACGTGCAACTGGACTCAGCCGGGCGCTATAGCGTGCTGCTCGGAGCGACCAATGACGCAGGGCTGCCGCTGGAGATTTTCTCCGCCGGCGTCGCGCGCTGGTTGGGCGTCCGCCCCGACGGACTGGCGGAGCAGCCGCGGATTCTGTTGTTAAGCGTGGCGTATGCGCTGAAGGCAGCAGACTCAGAGATGTTGGGAGGCAAGCCGGTTTCAGCTTTTGTCCTCGCCGGCAGTCAAAGCTCCCCAGCTCAGCCAGCCTCCGGCGCGCAGGTTTTAACCCAGAGTTCGGGCGCAATCCTGTTGAACCCGGTGCCGCAAGCATCCTGTTCATCCATCACCAGCGATGGAACCGCGACCGCGAACCAGATCGCCAAGTTCACCAGCTCCTGCAACATTGAGAACTCGGCCATCTTCGAATCGGGCGGCAACGTAGGGATCGGCAATACAGCCCCTGCTGGTGTACTGGACGTATCGGGAACCGCCTTTATTCGAGGATCGCTATCGGCTCTGGGAGGCGCTGTTATGCCTCCCACCGGTACAGCCACGGCCACACAAGGCTTTATTTCTAACCCCCTGGATCTCGAGGCTTCAGTCTATAACTCGACCTTGTCAAGGGCAGTGCCTTACATCTTTCAATGGCAGGCTGAGCCGCAGGGGAATGATTCGACGAACACGGGAGCATCGCTCAACTTGCTGTACGGAGTCACCGGATCAATAAGCGAGACCGGGCTGTCGGTCGCCAGAACTGGAATTCTAACTTTCGCCTCCGGACAGACCTTTCCCGGCGTAGGCAGTGGGACGGTCACCAGCGTCGGTACGGGCGCGGGTCTGACGGGAGGACCGATCACCACCAGCGGCACGATCAGCATTCCCAGCGCTGGAGTCACGAACAGCATGCTGGCAAATTCCTCTGTCACAGTGCAGGCCGGATCGGGACTGTCGGGGGGCGGAACGGTGGCGTTGGGCGGCACGATCACGCTGACCAATTCAGCTCCCAGTCTGGGAGGAACGGTAACCAGCGTGGGGAGCGGAACCGGGCTGACCGGAGGGCCGATCACGACAAGCGGAACGCTCAGTCTGAATACAAGTTACACCGATGGACGTTATTTGCAGCTTGCTGGAGGCACCCTGACTGGAGGACTGACGGGGACCACGGCCACCTTCACCGGAGCACTGGCAGCGGCGGCCAGCGCGTTTAGCGGCACGGTGACAGCGGCGGGAGCACTGATGCCTGCGACTGGCACGGCGACGGCCAGCAAGGGATTCGACTCGAACCCGCTGGATTGGCAAGCCTCATCGTTCAGCAGCACTTCGTCGAAGGCAGTCGCGCAGGACTTCCGCTGGCAGGCGGAACCGACGGGCAATGATACGTCAAACCCTTCCGGCACACTGAACCTGCTGTTTGGGTCGAATGGAAATTCGCCCGCCGAGACGGGGCTTTCCATTGCGAGCAACGGACTGATAACTTTTGTCTCCGGACAGACCTTTCCTGGCGGTAGCGGCGGCGGGACAGTAACCAGCGTCGGTACGGGCGCGGGTCTGACCGGGGGACCGATCACCACCAGCGGTACGATCAGTATTCCCGCGGCGGGAGTCATCAACAGCATGCTGGCGAATTCTTCCATCACGGTGCAGGCGGGATCAGGATTGCAAGGGGGCGGAACCGTGGCGCTGGGCGGCACCGTCACCCTGACCAATACGGCTTCAGGAGGAACGGTCACCAGCGTCGGTACAGGCGCGGGTCTGACCGGGGGACCGATCACCACCAGCGGTACGATCAGCATTCCCTCGGCGGGAGTAACCAACAGCATGCTGGCAAATCCTTCCATCACGGTGCTGGCGGGATCGGGATTGTCGGGGGGCGGAACGGTAGCGTTGGGCGGCACGGTCTCGCTTGCCAGCAATCTGTCGGGCGCGCAGGATGGAATCGCCTACTTTTCGAGTCCCACGAGTCTGACTTCGACACCCGCCCCGGCCAACGGGCAAATCCTGATCGGGTCGACGGGCAACGCCCCGGTACTCGGCACACTCACTGCGGGCCAGAACATCAGTATCACGAACGCCCCCGGATCGGTCACAATCTCCGCCGCGAGCGGAGGCGTCACCACATTGCCACTCTTTGTAACAGCTGGCGGGCGTACCGGCAGCAATCAAAGTGCCGGGGTAAATGTTACCAAGCTTTGGGGATTCCTCTTGCCCTACAACGTTACCACTACCGAAATAACCTACGACGTAATCACCGCGGACAATACGTCGCATGATTATGACATTGGCATCTACAACAACTCCGGGAACCTCGTGTTGGATATCGGGCCAACTCCGGGAACCACCTTCGCACCGTCGAAGAATTTCCGCACATTGGCGTGGACTCAAGGCTCCACTGGTCTTCAGGCCGGTCGATACTATATTGCCTTTACCACGAATTGCACGGCCACTTGTGCCGCAATCGCAGCTACCACTACTTTCGTAAGCTTCGCCACCAACCTCTCGGCTGGAGCATCCTCGGGAGGAGCCTTGCCATCCACGATGACCCCGCCGGCAGACAGTTGGGGCACGGGAATTCAACCAACGATCGTGGTCCACTGAACTCTCACGCGCCGGCAGAGGCGCAGCGGCGCAGCGGCGAAGGAGTGAGGAGTGACGCGCTCGCAGCGTACCTTGACCGAGCGTATTCGGCGTTTCGATAGTTTTTGGCTTTGTAGTTTCCAGTAAGTTAAGTATGATCACAGCGGCGTTTGGGATCGCGTCCCACCCGCTCGGCCACACTTCCGGCTCGCTAAGGAACCCTTGGACCGTCCCCCGCAAAGCCCGTTTGACAGCGTCGAGAATGCTCACCAATACGTGCGCCTATTGGTCGAAGCCATCACCGAAGCTAAGAGCGAGATCGCGGCTGACCTTGATGCAACCGAACTTCGTGCAGCCGCGCCCGCGCAGCCGGAACGCCGGGTAGAGGCCCTACGGCTGGTGCAATTCAAGTTAGACAAACTGGAGCAGCATCTGCAGAGCAGCAGCCGGCTGCTCAACGACCTGCGCACCTTGCGGCGGCTTCTATTCGATGAACGGCCCGAATCCACTCCGGCCGGGAAGGATTCTGCCGCGTAGATACCGGCCAGGATTCCAGCGGGTGCGTTCCGGTTCACGCTCTCAATTTTTCGGCAAACTTTTTTTCCAACTTCGCCAGCTTCGGCGAGATCACGAACGTGCAATAAGGCTGACGTGAATTCTCGTTGTAGTAGTTCTGATGGTAGTTTTCCGCCACGTGGAATTCCTCAGCCGGCTCGACTGCGGTCACGATCGGCTCCGGAAACACTTTCGCCGCCGTCATCTCCGCAATCACATCCTCGGCAATCCGCTGCTGCTCTTCATCGGTGTAAAAGATGACGGAGCGATACTGCTCGCCGGCGTCATTTCCCTGCTGGTTTAGCGTGGTCGGATCGTGCACCGTGAAGAACACGTCCAGCAGTTCGCGATAGTTGATTTGGTCGGGATCGAAAGTGACGCGCACCACTTCCACATGCCCGGTGTCGCCGTTGCACACCTGGCGATATGTCGCCTGGTCGGCACGTCCGCCCATGTAGCCGGACTCGACGTGGGTGACGCCGGTCAGACGTTGAAAAACGGCCTCAATGCACCAGAAGCATCCGCCACCGAAAACTGCCGTTTGTTCTTTTGCCATGGGTCCGCTTTTCTCCGTGCCTCCGTGTCTCCGTGGTAGGTGTTGCACTTGCTTACACAGATACAGTGAAAGACGTTTCGGTGCGAGTAACCGGCCGGTAAAGCGTGTCGCGCTCGATCGGCTCGCGCCCGGCCTCTTTAATCAGGCGCACCAGGTCGTGCCGCCGCAGACCCTGAGGAGTGGTAGCACCCGCATCGTGGTAGATCTTTTCCTCGACCACCGTCCCGTCAATATCGTCGGCTCCAAAGCGCAGGGAGATCTGCGCAATCTTCGGAGTCATCATCTGCCAATACGATTTGACGTGCGGAAAGTTGTCCAGCACCAGGCGGCTGACGGCAATCTGCTTGATGTCGAGCATCCCAGTAGTAGTAAAAAGATGCTGCAGCGGCGTGTTTGCCGGATGAAAGGCGAGGGGAATAAACGTTTGGAAGCCGCCGGTCTCATCCTGCAAGGCGCGTAGTTTGAGCAGGTGATCGACGCGGTCCTCGTCGTCTTCGATGTGTCCGTAAAGCATGGTGGCGTTCGATTTCAGCCCGATCTGGTGGGCGAGGCGCGCGGTATCGAGCCATTGATCGCCGTCAATCTTGTGATCGCAGATAATATGCCGCACCCGGTCGGAAAAAATCTCGGCGCCGCCACCGGGCAAAGAATCGACCCCAGCCTCTTTCATTTTTTCCAGCGTCTCGCGAATCGTTAATTTTGCCCGTTTAGCCAGGTACGCAACTTCCACCATGGTAAAAGCCTTCATGTGGACCTGCGGAAAGCGCTCTTTCAATCCGGAAACCAGGTCAAGAAAATATTGGAACGGCAAATCGGGATGCAGTCCGCCAACAATGTGAAACTCAGTGACTGCTTCGGTGTAGCCGGAAGCGGCCGTCTGGAAGGCTTCTTCAAGCGCCATAGTGTAAGCGCCAGGAGTATCTTTCTTGCGCCCAAAGGCGCACAACCGGCAGGCAGCCACGCAGACATTCGTTGGATTGATATGGCGATTGACGTTGAAGTAAGCCTTGTCGCCATGCATCCGCTCACGCACCCAGTTGGCCAGCCAACCCACGGCCAGGATGTCGCCAGTCCGATAGAGGGCAAGCGCATCGCCCTCGTTCAGGCGTTCGCCGGCGAGGACTTTATCTTTGATCGGAAGCAGGCGCGGATCGTCAGTCTGAAATGGGTGCGCAGCAGGCATCTCTTTAATAATAACCCAGCCCTTCAGGCGGATCACATTGGTTTGTGAGGCCCGCGCAGATAACTTCCGAGTAGAGACGGGTTTGCCCAGTCTGCACAGCGGAGGAGCCGCGGCAAGCCGCGTCTCTACAGCCGAATGAGAAGGTCCGCCGCCACAAAGAAAAAGAACACCACCGAAATCACCCCGTTCATAGTGAAGAACGCCGCATTCAGCTTGCTCAAATCGTCGTGCCGCACCAAGGTGTGCTCGTAGAGCAAAAGCGCAGCCACGGCGAGCACTCCCACCATCGAGAGCCTACCCAAGCCGAAAGTCATAATCAGCGCAACCAGCAGCCCAAGCATCACGAGGTGAAACAAGCGGGCGATGACGAGCGCATTCCTGATCCCGAGATGGCGGGGCACGGAGTGCAAATCATGACTGCGGTCGTGGTCATGATCCTGACAGGCATAGATCACGTCGAATCCGCCGACCCAAAACGTGACCGCGGCGGTAAGCAGCAGTATCCGCGGATCGAGCGATCCACGCACCGCGATCCAGGCGGCAGCCGGAGCAATGCCAAGCGCGAATCCGAGAAACAGATGCGACCAGCGCGTGAATCGCTTGGTGTAGGAATAAAGAAGGATCACCGCCAGCGCCGCCGGCGAAAGCAGCAGTGTCAGGCGGTTCAACTGGGAAGCGGCGAGAACAAACATTCCGCACGCCACCAGCACGAACGTACTCACGAATGCCGGCGTCAACTGTCCGACCGGCAGAGCGCGAGTTGCAGTGCGCGGATTGGCCGCGTCAATCGAAGCGTCGGCCAGACGATTGAAGGCCATGGCGGCGGAGCGCGCCGAGACCATGGCGATGACGATCCAAGCCAGTTGCCGCCACGCCGGCAAACCTCCAGCGGCCAGCATGGCTCCGCAGAGCGCAAACGGGAGCGCAAAGATGGAGTGCTCCCACTTGATCATCTCCAGCGTGATCTTCAGATTTCGGAGCAAGCCCACGAGCCAATTGTAAAGCAGTTGTGTAGCGCCGGCGTCCCCGCCGGCCCACTCACAGATCATCCCTTTAGCCCGGACGGAGAGGCCGATGCTGCATCGCACGCCTTATCACGCTGCGGCATTACTATCCACTGTCCACCGCCCCTTCCACCAGCGGCACAAACCGGCAGCCTTCGAGAACCTTTACCTCGGGCTGTCCGTTGACTTTGCAGATCAATTGCAGCTCCTGGCTGAAGGGCGGGCCGACCGGCACCATCAAGCGTCCACCTTCGCGCAACTGAACGAACAGAGCTGGCGGCATTTCCGGGGTCGCCGCAGAAACCAGAATAGCGTCGAACGGCGCGTACTCCGCCCAACCCTGGCTGCCGTCGCCGACCCTTATTCTTACGTTGCGATACGCTAACCGACGCAGTGAACTTTCCGCCAAGGCCGCGAGTTGTGCATGCCGCTCCACCGAATACACTTCGGCACAGAGCAGCGAAAGCAAAGCCGTCACGTAGCCGGAACCGGTGCCGATCTCGAGGACGCGATCATTGGGTTGAAGAGCGAGGTATTCGAGCATCGCAGCCACGATGTAAGGCTGCGAGATGGTTTGCCCCTCGCCGATGGGCAGCGGATGATCGCCGTAGGCGTCCAACCGGAAGGTCTCCGGGACAAACTCATGCCGCGGCACTCTGCGCATGGCGTCGAGCACTCGAAGGTCGCTAATTCCGCGCTCGGCGAGTTGCGCGCGGACCATTTCTTCGCGCTGTTGCCGCGGAGAATCGGGTTGGAAGGGGAAGGCCATGGGTTTGTGTGCTGCGGGCTGGACGGACGAATGCGTCCGTCCCTACGTGTTTCGCTTCAGTACGGGCCGATGATTCCGCCGATGCTTCGCGCTACGGGCGGCTCGGACCGCGCCTTCTTCTCCTTCTTTTCTTGCGCTTGGATCATGTCGAGATACTTGTAGGCCGATCCCGTATTGAAGAGCACAACCTTGTCTTCGGCGTTGAAAAAGCCGCTGGCGCGCAGCTTCTGATAGGCAACAAGTGATGCCGCTCCTTCGGGCGCGGCGAACACGCCTTCCACGCTCGCCCAGTGCCGCATGGCCGCCAGGATTTCCTCGTCGGTCGCAGCGACGGCCGTGCCCTGGCTTTTTTTCAGGATGTCGAGAATCAGGTAGTCACCATACGCTTTGGGCACGCGCAGACCGGCGGCAAAGGTCTGTGCTCCAGCCCACATTTCGGAGGTGCTTTTCCCTGCCTCCAGTGCGCTGACAATCGGCGCACAGCCCGCCGCCTGCACGGTAATCATTTTCGGACGCTCGCGATCGATCCAGCCCAGCTCCTCCATCTCATCGAAGGCCTTCCACATGCCGATCATGCCGACGCCGCCGCCGGTCGGATAGATGATGCCTTGCGGCAGTTTCCATCCCAACTGCTCGGCAACCTCGTAGCCCATCGTCTTCTTGCCTTCGACGCGGAACGGCTCTTTGAGGGTCGAGACATCAAACCATTTTTCTTTGACCCAGCCTTCTTTCTCCTTGAGCTCGGCAACCATGCGGCCACAGTCGCTGATCAAGCCGTCCACCAGCGTGACGTGCGCGCCGTAGTAGTCGCATTCCATGCGATTCGCCAAGGGCACATCTTTCGGCACGAAGATGTGAGCTTCAATGCCCGCCGCCGCCGCGTAAGCCGCCAGTGCACCACCGGCATTCCCGGCGGAAGGAGCGGCGAGCTTTTTCAGTCCATAATGTTTTGCCATGGTTACGGCGGCCGACATGCCACGCGCTTTAAACGATCCAGTTGGATTCAGCCCTTCGTCCTTGATGTAGACGTTCTCATGCTCGCGGCTGGCAAGCATGGGCGTGAATCCTTCGCCGAGCGTGACCGGCGTGGCACCTGGCAGAACTTCGGCATAACGCCACATGCTGGCCACGCGGCCTGACAACTTTTCCGGGCGCAACTTCCCTTTCAAGCTGGCAAGATCGTAGCGAACGTAAAGCACACCACCATCTTTAGGACAGACATTCTGCGGACGGTCAGCGGTGAGATGCTCTCCGCAGCGGGTGCATTCGAGGTAGGAAATTCGCATCGAGGGAAGGATAGCATTGGACACCCTGACTGTAGCGCCGGCATCCTGCCGGCTGTCCTGAGGGCGGCGCTACACTCGTTTCAGCATCTCATTCGCCCGCCGGAACCAAGGCCGCTCCCGCCGCCGCAGGTAACCGGGCATCGTCGGTTTCTTGTCGAGCACCTTCTGCGCCCACTCACGAGCCTCCGCGTTGCGGCCCTCGGAGGCCAGCAGTTCCGCGAAATTCAAATAAGTCTCAGACAACGTCGACGTGACCGTTACCTGCCGGAAGAGCGCCTCGGCTTTTCCTTTTTGTCCGGTCTGCGCGTAGGCGTGGGCGAGCAATCCGGCGGCGCGCTGGAAATCGTAGTCGGGCTCTTTCGCGACCACGCGCTCCAGGTCGGGCAACGCGGCCGCGGCGTCGCCTAACAGGATGGCGCAGACACCGCGCCGGTAAAAGGGATCGGGAGTATCGGCGCGGGCGGCAATCGCTTTGTCGAACGCGACACGCGCCTCTGCGAGCTTGCCGTCGTCCATATAAAGGTCGCCGAGTTCTTCATAGTTCCCGGCCGACGGATTATCGCGAATCGCCGCTTCCAGTTCGCCAATGCGCTTCCGCCGTGGAAAGACTTTGAAGGATTGTCCCAGCAGTCCAATGTCGGGAAGCGCCTCCACGGCAAGATAGATAATCGCGCCCAGCGGACCAAGAAACAGGATGATAAAAATCCAATAGGTATCCGGCCGCCGCCGGATGAAGTGCACGATCGCCAGTCCCTGGAGGATGATGCCCCACGGGTATAGAAGGTAGCTCAGAAATCCCATGCCAGTATTAGTCCTTTGCTCTTGCCTGTAGCGCCGCCGTCTCGGCGGCTGTCCGGCGGGCGTCTCGCCCGCCGCTCCGAGGGCGAGACGCCCCTTCGGCAAGCGCAGGGCAGGCTCTCGCGACAGCCGGCAAGATGCCGGCGCTACGCGGTCAAGGACCTAGCGTGAGATTACACATTTGTGGAAGATGGAGAAAGTGACTGCCGGGAGGCAAGCGCCGTGACGTCGATCGAAAACAATCCGCAGCGGAGTGATGAAGCGCAGATTCTGGCGCTGCACGCGGCCGGAGACAAGGCGCTGATGAGCGCCGATCTCACCGTGCTGGCGCAGATTTTTGCCGACGACTATGTGCAGTACAACGAAGCAGGCAAGGCTTTCACCAAGCAGGATGTGCTGAATAATTTTCGGACGGGGGCGATCCGTTATCCGTCGATTGTTTCCACCGGGCGCAAGATTCGCGTATTCGGCGACACTGCGGTCGTGCACGGCTCGGAATTGGACGAAGTCGAGGTCAACGGAAAGCGGTCCGAGGTGCGCTATGCTTACCTTGACGTGCTCCGGAAACGCGACGGGGAGTGGAAGTTGGTGGCGTCGCAACTGGCGAGGCCGGTGGAATAAACACACTCTAGCTTTCGTCAACGCGCAGCCGGTTCTGCCAGTGCGACCAGAGGAACCAGATGATCCCGGCCAGCAGAAACGCGCCGATCACCGCGTCGAATTTGTGGAAGTACTTGCCCAGCAAGCGCCAGTTCTCGCCCAGTTTCATGCCGAAGTACGCCAGCATAAAACACCAGGGCCACGATCCCAGGAAAGTATAGATGTGGAATTTGCCGCGCGGCATGCGGGCGATTCCGGCGGGCAGCGCAATGAAGGTGCGGATCACGGGCAGCAGGCGCGCGATGAAGACGGCCATGTCTCCCCAGCGCAGAAAGAAGCGGTCGGCCCAGTCCAGTTCGCGGTGCCCCATCAGGATCCAGCGTCCGTAGCGCACGACTAGCGGGCGCCCGCCGTAGCAGCCGATTTCATAGGCAACGAGCGAGCCCAGATTGCAGCCGATGGCGCCGGCGGTTGCCGCCCACAGCAGTTTCATCGTGCCGGTGTAAACGAGGTAGCCGGCGAAAGGCATAATCAGTTCGGAAGGCAGCGGAATGCAAGCGGACTCAATCGCCATGAGCAGCGCAATGCCGGCATATCCGGTCGCGGCGACGAGGGAATTAATGAAGACGAAAAGTACGGTGAGGATTTTCTCGGTCATTTTCGGTCAGGCGATCGGACTTGTGGGCCGGCGAAAAGCAGGTCCTTCGCTTCGCTCAGGATGACAATGGAGAAGGGTTCCGAAATCAAAAATCAGAACGCCCCTTCCTGGGTGAAGCTGAAGCCGGGCAGAGTTACGCCATCCGCCGATTTGGCGACCTTCACCTTTACGATGGGCGCGTCGGGCGCGGTGATGTCGGCGGGCCGCAGCACCGCGTATTGCGCGAAAACTTCGCTGTACACCTTGGTGACGAGATGATCCTGGCCGGTTGCGTCCAGGCGCCAGACTTGTCCGAGTTTGATGTTTTTTACGGCCACGCGTTTTCCCTTGGTGGGCTACGGAAAAAGTTGATTTTCGATGCCCAGCCCCTAAAGGGGCGTCTGATTTCGAAAAAACTGCCCTGATACGAAACCAGAGTTTTTCAGCTATCTGTAGTTCTCAGAGTACTCACCCGGCCGCCAGCCCGTCAATTGCAGCGCAGTTACCTTTGTCCTACATGGCTGCTGCTGGGCTGCGGCTTTGTTACCATGAACCACTGCTCAGGAGGAAACCGATGGCCCGCGGAAATATGCCACGTCAACCGAGTCGCAGCGGACGACAGGAAGGTGCGCGGCGGCCGAAAGGTGCGCAAGCAAAGGGCGCAGCCGCAAAGAATACGCTCGCGCGTCCCTCCGACCGTCGAGCGGCAGTCCATACCGGGAAGGCGCCGAAGGCTGTGGCCCTGAAAAAGAAATCTGCATCGAAATACGACCCTTTGGCGCCCGAGCGGGTCCGTCAGATCATCGCCGGGCTTGACCAGCTTTATCCCGGAGTGACTTGCGCTCTCACCCACCGCAGCGCGTGGGAATTGCTGGTGGCTACGATTCTTTCCGCCCAGTGCACCGATGTGCGGGTAAACATGGTTACGCCTGTGTTGTTTGAGAAGTATCCGACCGTCCAGGATTTCGCTGCGCTCGAGCCGGAACAGTTGGAGCCGGACATCCGCTCGACCGGCTTTTTCCGCAATAAGTCGAAGTCGGTGGTCGGCGCCGCGCGCAAGGTGGTCGCAGACTTTGGCGGGAATGTGCCCCAAACGATGGAGGAGTTGCTGAGCCTGCCAGGGGTGGCTCGCAAGACGGCGAACGTCGTGCTTGGGACGTGGTTCAAGAAGAATGAAGGGGTCGTCGTGGATACGCACGTGACGCGGATTTCACGCCGTCTGGAGCTGACCAAGCAGGACGACGCTCGAAAGATTGAAGAAGACCTGATGCGGATTATCCCTCGCGAGCGCTGGACGGATTTTTCTCACGAAGTGATCTGGCACGGGCGGAAGCTGTGCGTGGCGCGCGGTCCGAAGTGTGCCGATTGCGGGCTGGAGAAGCTGTGTCACGCCGCGGACAAGACCTGGTCCACGGTGGAGATTCACAAGGACGCGCAGCCTTAGGTCTTCCCGTGTAGGGACGGACGCATTCGTCCGTCCAAGCCGAGCACAGCTCGGCTCCTACCCTAGTTGCCGGTGTACGACAGTTCTACTACTGTGCAATCGTCGTTGAGCGGAGTGCCTCCGCAAAAATCGGCAACGGCGCTGAACACATCCTCCATCGACCTACTCTTCCCTGCCACCTGTTCCAGACGTTCACTGTCGAACATGTCTCCGCGCGCGTTCTCGGCTTCGGTTACGCCGTCGGTCACCAGGATCATCCGGTCCCCAGGCCTCAACTGGCAGCGGTCGCTCGAGTAAGTCGCATCCGCCAGCAGACCCACGGGCAGGTTGCCATGCGCTGGCCGGAGCACTTCGTTGCCGCAGATCCACACCGGGGGAACGTGTCCGCAGTTGACGTATTCGAGATCTCCGTCGCTGCGCAGGCGCGTAATAATCATGGTCGCGTATTTCTCGCCGATGTGCTTGTAGGTGAAGAAGCGATTGACTGCGTCGACGATCTCCACGAGTGGCATGCCGGAAATAAGTTGCGAGTAGACCATCCCCTGCAGAATGGAAGCCAGCAGCGCGGCCGAGACTCCTTTGCCGCTGACGTCGGCGAGAACCACGGCCAGGCCTTGGGGCGTGTTCACGGCCTCGAAGAAATCGCCTCCAATTTCTTTGCAGGACATGTTGCGTCCGTTCACCCGCGCAAACGGAACTTCGGGTAGAGTCACCGCCAACAGACGCTGCTGAATGGACGCTGCGATCCCCAGTTCCTGCTGGTAACGGCGCCCGGCCTCTTCGGCCTGCACCAGGCGCGCGTTCTCGATCAGCTGGGCGGCTTCAGTCGCGATCGCCCGCAGAATATCGTGGCTGACGCTGGTGATATCGCGCGAGGCAAATCGCGAATCCACGTAGAGAGCACCCATCACTTCCCCACCGGCCGGCTGCTCGGCACGGGTGGTTTGCACCAGCGGCTTGCGCAACGGCATACAGATCACGGTTCGCAGGTCGAAGGCGACGATGCTTTGCCGCTGCTGCACATCGAGCATCTGACTGGTGTCGGTGACCAGGTATTCGGAGTTCGAGGTCAAGGCGCCGTCGAGCACCGATCGAGAAATTGTCTTGTCATCGAGCAGCGGCTCGCCCTTCGAGTTGCGCCCGGCGGCGAGCGTCAGAGTGCCGTCGATATCGCGCATGAAGATGTAGCCGCGTTCGGCGCGTGTCAGTTTCAGAGTGGCATCGAGCAGCGTAACCAGGATTTCATCGAGTACCCCAATCGTGTTCAACTTGCGCGCCGCTTCCATGAAGAGCGTGAGTTTTTCTAGGTCGCTGGCTTCCGGAGCGATCTGGATGCCGGAGATCTGGCTGAGGAACTCCCGCGCCGTGTTCGAGGTGGTGTGCAGCGGGTGGAAAATCAGATAGGCAATATCGCGAGCGCCAAATTCCAGACGGTCGTTGCGTTGTAGCTTGTGGCGATCCACCTTCTCGCCATTGACGAAGGTACCGTGTTTGCTGCCGTTGTCGACGACAAAGAACTCGCCATTTTCTGAAACGATGGAGGCATGCTCGCGAGAGACGCGCGGGTCGGCGATCACCAGGTCGCGGTCCACCTTGCGGCCCACGGTGTAAGGGGTGTGATTCAGCGAGAGGGTCTGCTGATCGCTCCCTTGCACGAAGATCGCGATGGGAAAGATGCTGGAAATGCCCGAATGCGACGTAGCCGACATGTACCCTGAACTCTCCTGCGGCCGTCATGCCAGTTGAGACGCCAGCACATGACAAGGGGCCCCACAGCATTCTACGACGAGCCCGGCTCCGGCGGAGCAGTAAAAGTCCTTTGATAATAATGGACGAGCATGAGGGCAGCCACTCCCACGGGAATCTGGAGCGCCGTCCAGAAAGGGACTGCCCAGCCGCGCTCGGCAGTTTCCCGCGGCAAAATGAAGGAAAGGCCCGCCAGGGTCACGCTCGATATCCACGGCCAGAAGACCAGGCTCGCGGTGATCGCGACGAGGACGCGGGTGGCAAAACCTCTCTGCCAAATCGTCCGGAGCTCCTTAACCAGCAGCAGCAACGCTGGGATCAGCAGCACCTGATTGTAGGGAGAATAGGTGGGCACCAGGAGGACGGTGTTGGCCAGTACGAGGCTCAGCGTGAAGGCAAACGAGTCGGTGTTGGCCGCTTGCCGGCGCTCCCTCCAGCAAGCGCCCAGCACGCCTGCGAAGGCGAGAGCCTCAAGCGCCCAGCTCCAGGGATAGCCAATCAAACTGTCCATCACCGACATCGCCCCGGTGTAATGCCGATATTCGCGAACCGCTTGCCAGAAGCGTGGAATCCAGTGCGGCAGGTACCACTCCGAGGCGGCCAGCAAGATGGCCATGGTAGCCAGAAAGGAAATCGCCAACCGGTAGCGGCGCCGCCAATCTGCCGCGGTCCAGATGGCGAGCCAAAACAGCAGAAGAACCATGAGCTGCGGCTTAACGGTCGCCACAGCCAGCAGGATTCCGGCGGCGACGGCGTAATCCGCTACCAGCAACATGATCGCGATTGCCACCAGTCCGGCGACCAGAAGGCTCATCTGTTGCAGCTTCAGCCCCTGCATAACGGCCAGGCTGCCCAGGGTCAGCAGAAGCAGGCTGATCTGGGCCCAGAGTGGCGCGGACCAGCGCAGGAATCGGAGCCAGAGCAGGGTGCTGGCGGAGGTGAGAATGACCAACACCCAGAAGAAGCCTTTTTGGACGATCGTGAAAGGCAATCGAATTGTCGGGGCGAGGCAGAAAACTATATAGACCGGATAGGCAAACCCCTGCTGATCGTGTGGGTCATTGGGACGAGACGGGTCGAGTGTACGACCATAGTAGCCGGTTTGAATTTCGCGTACGACTTCCGCGCTGTAGGGGTCGCGCCCGTGCAGGAGCAGTTCCCTCGCGCCCACCCAACGGGGATAAAGATCGGAAAGATTGCCGCGCGGCCGGTCGTGGGCGGCGGCCTCAGCTTGCTGGTGTGGGACCATCACTCGGTTGACGTAAGTCCACATGCCCGCGGCGCAGAGCGCAGCCGCGAGGACCAGCCAGAACACCTTGTGGAAAATGCCGAGTCTCATGCGAAATCTGAGAGAATCTGGATATTACAACGCTCCCGTGAACATTTCGCGTCCACCCAGAAATTTCGTCGTTGCGGCGGCCGTCGGTATTGTCAGCGGCACGCTGTGCTGGGCGTTCCTGCACCACTTCCGGCTTGGCGGTGCGGACTTCAACTGGCCCCATCACGCCGCGCGCGTACTCTTGGCGGGCGGAAACCCCTACGCCAACACTCCGGCGGGACTGATTCCCTACCCGCTGCCCGCGGCCCTTGCGGCACTGCCGTTCGCGCCTTTCTCGCCCGAAATTGCCGCCGCCCTGTTTTTCGGATTCAGTTCCGGGATGCTCGCCTTCGGGCTCATTCGGCAAGGCCCGGAACGGCTGCTGATCTTCTTTGCTTATCCTTACTGGGCCGCGCTCATGACGGCGCAGTGGACTCCTCTCATCATGTGCGCCGCTTTCTTCCCGCTGGCACTCGCGTTCTGCGTCGCCAAGCCTCAGATCGGCATTCCGGTCGCCCTCACTCATGTTCATCGCACAGGATTGATGGCGGCCGCCGCTTTGCTGCTGGTCAGTTTCGTGCTCCAACCGCGGTGGCTGCTGGAGTGGATTCCGCAACTCCATGGATATCAGCATTTCGTACCCTTTCTGGTCGTGCCGGGGCCGCTGCTGGCCCTGGCGCTTTGGCGCTGGCGCGACCGCGATGCCCTGCTGCTGTTCCTATGTTGCGTGATGCCGCAGCGCTGGTTCTACGACTCTTTCCTCCTATGGCTGATTCCAAAAACCCGCCGGAGCATTCTCGCCACCGTGGCGTGCAGCTGGGTGGCCGGCATCTGGCGCTGGTATCACTTCCCGCACACGATGCATCAAGTCGGGCTCTGGTGCGTCCTTGGCTTTTACGTTCCGATGCTGATTGTCGTTCTGATTCGTCCGCGCCGTTCAGACCAAATTCCGCCAACCGCAATTCGGCATGGGGAACCTCCCCGAGACTGATGCTGTCGAAACTCCGGGGATGCTACTGTCTACAAATTGCCGGTTCCCTCAGTGGGATGCCACTTAAAGATCTCAGCCGATGTAAGCAAGAACATGATCAGAATCGGAATGACAAGGTAGACGTACCCGTGCCAGGCCAGCAAGATCACATGCAAAGGGGGCAAGAAGAGTACGCACTGGCTGCTCAGCAGGGTGAGCCTCGCCCATCGCGGGATTCCGGTGTGCTCCGCTAGAAATTGCGAGAACAGACCGATGGGTAGAAGCGCGATGCACAAATCGGAGGGACTTAAGTGATAGCTAACGAGGATGGCCGCCAAAACAAAATTCCCGAACGCCAGATTTGTAGCATCGGCGAACTTCGATCTATTGCTCTTAAAGCTTCTCCACGCATGCCAGAGCAGCAACACTGAACTAATCCAGATGAGAGCTAGACGAGCGACCGTGCCCTGTACGACCCCCGAAACGCTGACCAATCCTCTGATATTCGCCATCGCTGCCGGGTGAATGTTCGCCAGCGGCAGACTGCTCAAACTCATCAAAAAGCGAGGATATGCTGTCAGGAAGGCCCATCCGGAAATACCGACTGAGATCACGAGCAATGTCACGAAGACGAGGGCGAACCCACGGAGGAGCCCTTTTCTCCTGAGCGACGCCACCAATACGATTAAAGTAAAAACTATATGGAACTTGAAGAGGCCACAGCCCAGCAAACAACCTGCCGTGAAGTTGCGGTCCCGCCTCAACTCAACCACCGCCAGCGTCATAATCAAGAGGAGCAGCAGCGAATCTTGACCTTGCAGAAATCCGATCAACACGGGCGGGAACAAGAAGAACAGGGGCAGCAAGACACGGCAGTCGAAACGTTTGAAGACATGCCGTTGAAACACTATCGCGGTGTATGCCAGAACCCCTACGTTAAGAATGCACCATAGCAGATAGGCGGTTTTGAGCGACCAAAAGCAGATTGGCAAGAATAGCAGCGTCCCGAATGGAGGGTGGATGTAGTACTCGCCAATGCGTCCTGCATAGCGAATCTGGAATTGTTCTTGAGCGTGGAAGTCGTAAAGTTGATGCCCATATCCTTCAAGTACCATCCGAGCCGCGGCGTAGCGGTCCGGGAAATCGGTGCCCTTCTCTCTTTCTTCAAAACCGTGCGCGAAATAGTAGACAATGCCGGCAAGAGTCAGAAGAAGAATCACGTTCCCGGCGAGCCGCACCCACCTGTTCCACCCCGCAATCGCAGGTCCTGCCGGGACCGCCGCTTCTCGATTTGGTGACTGTGGCCTCACTGTAAACAATTCCGCAAAATCCCCAATATCGAGCGCTGAGTTGGCTGCGCGTCACTACTGACCCTGGATTCTATCGCCAGGCGGGAAAAGCACGAAATACTTACTGGAATCGAACTGGAGGCATTTCGAGTTTAGGGTATGATCGCTCAGCGTGAGAGCCAACCACCTTTCTCTATTCAACGTGTTCCCGCTGATGTTGCTGCTGGGGTTGTTCGCCATGACGGCGCGCAACGCGGTCGATCCCGACCTCTGGTGGCATCTGCGCACCGGGCAATGGATCGTGGAAACCGGCCACGTCCCGCACTCCGACCCTTTTTCCTTCACGCGCGCTGGACACGCCTGGGTGTCGCATGAGTGGTTGTCGGAGGTCGCGTTTTACGAACTCTGGAAACACGGTGGCGCCGCCGCACTGATCGTGTTCTCCGCAATCGTCACGACCGCTGGCTTCATGCTGCTCTATCTGCGCTGTCTTCCCCGTGCAGGAAAGACCCACTGGGCGGCCGCAGCGACGGTCTTCGGCGCTTTGGCTTCGGCTCCCTCGTGGGGCGTGCGGCCGCAGATGTTCACGTTCACGCTGGCCAGCCTGCTGCTGTGGCTGGTGGAAAGTGGCGAGCATCGGCCCAGGCTGTTGCTTTGGATACCGCCGCTCTTTCTGCTCTGGCTGAATCTGCACGCCGGATTTGCGCTCGGCCCCGCGCTGTTGTTTGCATATGGTGTCGGCCTCATCCTGGAGACTGCCGTGGGCGACACGCCTTGGCAGCAGGTGCGCCCCATAGTTCTGCGGGTACTGCTACTCCTGTTGGCTTGTTTGGCTTTGGTGCCTCTCAACCCCAGCGGCGCGCAACTTTATCGTTATCCGTTCGATACTTTACGCTCGCCCGGGATGCGGTCGTTCATTGTGGAGTGGCACTCGCCGAATTTTCATGAATGGCTCTATCGCCCATTTTTGCTGGTATGGTTGTTGGATTTGACAGTACTCGCCAGTTCCCGCTCGCGGCCCAAGGGACGCGTGATCATACCCCTCGTGCTTACCTCTTTCGCCGCTCTGGACGCGGTCCGCCACATACCAATTTTTGTTCTGCTGGCGATACCGGTCATCGCCGCGGCTTCGCCGGCGGCTATAGGCGATCGCGGCGAAAGTCCCCACGTCTCGAAAAGCGCGAGACGTCGGGCACCCAACTCGTCGCGGTTGCGGCCACTTTTCAACGGAGCGGTTGTCATTCTGATTGCGGTGTTTGCATTGGTGCGGTGGACGATTCTCTCCCGCAACCAGGATGCCCGCGAGACAGAGCAGTTTCCCGAAAAGGCGGTAGCGTTCTTGCGGTCCGGCGACTATCCGCAGAAGGTTTTCGCGTACTACGACTGGGGAGGCTATGCCGTCTGGAAGCTTTATCCGGCATACCGCGTATTTGTGGACGGACGCGCCGACCTCTATGGCGACGACCTGCTACGCCAGTTTCAGACCGTGGTGCAGCTCCGGAATGGCTGGCGAGACGTTCTTGACGGCTGGAAGGTGGAAGCGGTACTTGTACCCCCGTCCTGCGCGATAGCGCAAGCCCTCCTTCTCGACCCCGAGTGGCATCTTGCATTTAGCGACTCCAAGGCAGTCGTCCTGCTCAAGAGGCATCTGGCCGTCGAAAGTGCTGATATTCTCCATAGACCCCTTGTTACGGGAAGGAACGTGAAAAAATGTTTCCCAGAGCCTCCCAAATCTGCGAAACTAAGGCACATGCGTACATGGGGATTGGTTCCAACACTGGTCCCGGAGATGGCAGCTTCTCGCATGAAGCTCGAAGGAGTCTAGAAGGAGTCTAGAATGAAGGATTTGGCTAACCTCTTGTGGCGCAACGAGGAAGGGCAGGACATCGCAGAATACGCGGTGATGCTGGCGGTAATTCTGGTAATCGTGATTGGCACCGTCCGTTTGATCGGCGGCAACGCAAATAACGTGTTCAGCCAAGTGGCCAGCTCAATAACCCAGTAGACCACTGCGGTCGCCGGAAGCAGGTCGCACAAGCGGAGACGGAGACCGACACGGCTACAAGGGAATGAGTCCGCGGTTGTTTCGGAAGGAGAGGAATGAACCGAAGCCGTTTGTTGATGATCGGGGGCTTGGCGCTCGCGGTCGGCCTGCTCGTCAGCTTTACCGTCTACAACAAGCTGCGGATCTTCGCGGGCACGAACAACGAGGCGCGCGGAGTGCCAGTCGTGGTGGCTGCCGACGACATTCTGGTCGGGGCCAGGCTGGAAGCACACGATGCCCGCGTGATCACTCTCCCGCAAACAGCGATCCCTCCGGGGGCATTCTCGGTGATGTCGTCCGTCCTGGGCCGCGGTGCCATTCTGCCGATAAGTAAGGGCGATTTTATTCTTCCCAGCAAGCTGGCGGCGATGAACGCCGGAGCGGGCCTGCCCTCGATGATCCCCCAGGGAATGCGCGCCGTTTCCGTGCGTGTCAACGATGTGGTTTCGGTGGCCGGCTTCGTGCAACCGGGCACGCACGTGGATGTGCTGGCTACCGGTAATGAAGGCAGCGGCAACGAACGTCAAACCACCACCGTGCTCGAGAATGTCCTGGTTCTGGCCGTGGGCAAGAGTTTGGACAGGAGCGCTACGGCCGATGCGCAGACCGCCCCGGTAATTACGCTCGCGGTTTCTCCAGATGACGCGCAGAAGTTGGCGCTGGTTTCGCAGGAAGGTCGGATTCAGCTTTCCTTGCGCAATCCCGTGGACACAAAAAAAGGAGGGATCGCCGCGACCCGGACGAGCTCCGTGTACCCGGGTGCGACGCCGGTGGCACCGGCCGAGAGCAAACCCAAGCTGCACAAAGTGGTGAAGAAAGCTCCGGCGCCAGCGGCAGCACCAACACCTTACCAGGTAGAAATAATCCATGGCAACAAGCGGGAAGAAAACAAGTTTGAACCACCACCACAAACACCGCAGTAGTTCGCGTACGCTTATTACCTCGATGGATTTGCTCGTGCATCCTCGCAGAGGTCCGAATTCATGAAAGCTCTAATGCTCGTCGCAGCCGCTTTAGCTCTTGCGACAATGATGTTCGCGCGCACCCTGGCTTTCGACGGCAATTCGGCGGGCGCTCCGGCAACGGCCTCGCCTTCGTCTCAGAACCAGGACACGCCCGCGATGCCGCCGGGCAACCCCGCCGCCCAATCCCCTCCCGCGACCACGCCTGCACCCCAGAGCGAGACCGCGGGCGCCGCGCCGCTGCGGGTGATGGTGGGTAAGTCCCTGCTGATTAACACCACCGAAAGACTGAAGCGCATCTCGGTTACGGACCCCACGGTGGCGGATGCGCTGGTCGTCACACCAACGCAAGTTCTGGTCAACGGACTCGCTCCCGGCGAGGTCTCACTGCTGATCTGGGACGAACTGGAACGCAATCGCAGTTTCGATCTTCGGGTGGATGTCGATATCACCGCGGCCTCGGAAGAAATGCATCGCCTTTTCCCGGATGAGCAGATCAACGTGACGCCTTCGCGTAACGCGATTGTTATCTCTGGTCACGTCACCACTGAGGACGTGGCCAAACATGCGGGCGCACTGGCCTCGGCGTATTCCAAGAATGTTGTGAACGTGCTGACGTTCGGCCCGGTCGGGGCGGAGGAAGTTCTTCTGGAGGTCAAGTTCGCGGAAGTGGATCGCACCGCTCTGACTCAGATGGGCTTCAATCTGCTTTCGACCGGCTCTGGAAACACCATCGGCAGCACGACCACCGGCCAGTTCGGCGGAATTACCGGCCTCGGGACTACAACCGATACGGGATCGAGCAGCCCATTTCCCACTCAGGCGACGGTATCGAACTTACTCAACCTGTTCTTCTTTAACCCTCAGGTCCATCTGGGTGCAGTGATCGAGGCCCTTAAGACGCAAAATCTTTTGCAGATTCTGGCCGAGCCCAACCTGGTCGCGGTCAATGGCAAGGAAGCCAGTTTCCTGGCGGGAGGCGAATTTCCCTTTCCGGTCGCGCAGCAAAATGCCAGCGGAATCGCAACCGTCACGATTCAGTTTCGCGAGTTTGGCGTGCGCCTGAAGTTCACCCCTGTGATCCAGCCGAACGGCAACATCCACCTGCACGTGATTCCCGAGGTAAGTACGCTGGACTTCGCGGATGCGGTCACGGTTGCCGGAACCACCATACCCGCCATCAGCACGCGCAAGGCGGAGACTGAATTCGAACTGCAGGATGGCCAGAGCTTCGTCATCGCCGGCCTGCTGGATAACCGGGTCACCAATACTGGCAACAAGATTCCGGGACTGGGCGATATCCCGATCATCGGCAATTTCTTCAAGAGCAAGAGCAACCAAAAGAGCAACTCGGAATTGATGGTTTTGTGCACGGTGCGCCGGATTTCACCCAGTACCCAGGCGCCGAAAACTCCTGCGACCCCGGAGCCGTATTTGGACAAGGGCAAGTTCGATGGCAAGAAGCCCGCGGGCAGCAGCAAGTAGACACGCACGCGGGAACCGAATTGGCAGCTCTAGAAAGGGCAGTGGGGAACGAGTCATGCCGGAATTGTCAGTAGCTGTATTCGCAACGGACAATGACCAGCGCGCGGTGCTTCAGGTTCTGGTCGATGGCACCAGCGTGGCCCGCACCGTGTGCAGCAATGCCGAAATGCCTGTAGCCGCCAATGGGCCGACCATCCGCAAGACTCGGGTCTTTGCTCCCGATGTGGTTCTGGTGGATATCGCAGCCGATGGCATCGCTTCGGCGCTGCGGGCGATAGAGTTGCTGCATCAGGAACTTCCCGACGCAGCCGTGTTCGCCGTCGGCCCCATGACTCAACCCCAGTTGATTGTCAGCGCCATGCGGGCGGGTGTCCGCGAATTCATAGAGCGCCCCACCACCACCACCGATCTGCTGGAAGCCTTCGTCCGCCTGACGGCAACTCGCCGCAAGCCCGGGCGCGAAAGCTCACGGGGCAAGGTGTTCACGATCGTGAATGCCAAGGGCGGCAGCGGCGCTACCACCGTCGCGGTCAATCTGGCTCTAGCCTTGCAATCGATTCACCACAGCACGGCGCTGGTGGACCTGGCGCCGCTGGGCCATTGCGCCTTGCATCTCAATCTGAAGCCAACCTTCACTGTCTCGGACGCAATCATGAACCTGCACCGCCTGGACTCCTCCCTGCTCGACAGCTTCATGGTCCGTCACGATCGGGGATTGCACGTGCTGGCCGGGCCTGTGACTCCCACGGTCATCGAGCCTTCGGCTTCCGACTTTGCCCGCCTGCTTGACACCATCGTGGGCCTGTTTCACTACATCGTCGTCGACGCTTCGTCGCGGCTCGACAGCGCCACTCGTCTGATCAGCAACCTGTCGGAGAAAATTCTGCTCGTCGCCCACGCCGATGTCGCTTCCCTGTGGAGCGCCGGAAGAGTAGCCCAGTATCTGGGCGAGAGCGGCTCACGGGACCGCTTTGCGTTGGTATTGAACCGCTATCGCAAAGTGGCCGGCTTCGATGAAGCTCAGACCGAGGTCGCCATCGGAGCGCCCGTGCTCTGGCGGATTCCCAATCAATACTTCGCGGTCTCGACCGCGATTGATCGCGGCGTGCCTCTAGTGCAGCAGGGGAACACCGAATTTGCCCGCTCCATTTCCGGCCTGGCGGAGCATTTGACCAAGGACGATTTGGATGTAAAGCGCAGTGCCTGGTCGTTGTTTAAGACGGTGTAGCTATTGAGTCATTGAATCATTGAGGTATTGATTCAATAATTCAATGTCCTGGTGATTCAATAAAATTATGGCCAATTTGCAAGCCTTCGAGCGCAGCGAGTACCAGCAGGTCAAGGCGGACCTGCATCGCAAGATCCTCGATCGCCTCGACCTGGAAAAACTCGGCCGCTCGACCGGAGATTCGGCGCGCGAAGAAGTTCTCATCCTGATTCGCAGTTCGGTGAACAGCGAGGCGGTTCCTCTCAGTTTCGCAGAACGCGAGCAGTTGTCGAGGGAGATCCTCGACGAGATCTTTGGTCTGGGCCCGCTCGAACCGCTGCTCAAAGACCCGACCATTTCCGACATCCTGGTCAACCGCTTCGACCGCGTATACGTCGAACGCAGCGGCAAACTGGAAATCACCGGCTTGTCGTTCAAGGACAACCAGCACTTGATGCAGATCATCGATCGCATCGTATCCCGCATCGGGCGGCGGGTGGATGAGTCTTCGCCCATGGTCGATGCCCGTCTGCAGGATGGCTCTCGCGTCAACGCCATCATTCCGCCCCTGGCGCTAGACGGAGCCTGCCTCTCGATCCGCCGCTTTGGCCGCGATCCGCTGACCGCGCGCAACATGCTCGACAACAAGACCATGACCGGGCCCATGCTGGAACTGCTGTCGGCCATGGTCAAGGGCCGGCTGAACCTGATCATTTCAGGAGGAACGGGCGCCGGCAAAACCACGGTTCTCAACGTCCTTTCCGGATACATTCCGAACTCGGAGCGCATCGTAACCATCGAAGACGCGGCCGAATTGCAGCTCAAGCAGGAACACGTAGTCCGCCTGGAAACCCGCCCTCCCAACATCGAGGGCAAAGGCTCGGTACGCATGCGCCAACTCGTCATCAACAGCCTGCGCATGCGTCCCGATCGCATCGTGGTGGGCGAGGTGCGCGGTGAGGAAGCCTTCGACATGTTGCAGGCCATGAATACCGGTCACGAGGGTTCGCTCACCACCGTACATGCCAACTCGCCGCGCGACGCCCTGGCTCGTATCGAAAATATGGTTTCCATGGCCAACCTGAACATTCCCGAGCGTGCGATTCGCCATCAGATCGCCAGCGCCGTCCACGCCATAGTTCAGGTCGCGCGTCTCTCCGACGGAACGCGCAAGGTGATCACGGTCTCCGAGGTCACCGGGATGGATGGAGACATGATCACGCTGCAGGACATTTTCGTTTTTGATCGCGTTGGTATTGATGAGAGCGGAAAGGTGCGCGGCGTCTTCCGTTCCACGGGCATCCCGCCGCAATTTGCTGAGCGTCTCGCCACCGCCGGTTGCCGCCTGAGTCCCGCGCTCTTCGAGTCCCGGATGGAGGTCTAGCGCATGCAGTTCGTTGTCGCCCTGCTGGTGTTTGTGGTGGTCACAATGGCGGTCTTTGTGGCCATGTCTTTACTTGATCAGCGCAAGGCCCAAGCCCGGGTTCTCCGCGAGCGCCTCTCCACGGTTCAGAAGCCCACCGAACAAGCTGCGCCAGACGTGGCGCTGCTGCGCGATGAAGTGCTCAGCCGGATACCGGCTTTCGACACTCTGCTGCGCCGCTCGGAGCGCGTCTCGGTTCTGCAAAAAATGCTGGCGCAGGGAAACGTGGATGTTCGCGCCGGGAACTTCCTCATGCTGTGCGCCGTGTCGACCGTGGTATTCGGCGTGGTCGCTTTCATCGCCGGCGGCACGGTGCTGTTCGGCTGGGCCGGCGCCCTGCTCGGGTTTTTTATCCCCTACGCCTATGCCTCGCACATGCGGACCAAGCGCTTCCAGAAATTTGAGGAGAAGTTTCCCGAGGCCGTCGACACGCTCGCCCGCGCCGTGCGCGCCGGCCACGCATTTACCACCGCACTCGAAATGATTGCCAACGAGGTCTCTGAACCGGTTGCCGGAGAATTCCGCCAGCTTTATGAAGAACAGAAATTCGGCCTCCCGGTGCGCGACGCCCTGCTCAATCTGGCCGACCGTGTGCCTCTGGTCGACCTCAAGTTCTTCGTGACGGCAGTGATGTTGCAACGCGAAACCGGCGGCAATCTGGCCGAGATTCTTGACAACCTGTCCTATGTAATCCGCGAACGCTTCAAGATTTTGCGCCAGGTCCGCGTTCACACCGCCCAGGGACGCCTCACCATGATGCTGCTCATGGCTCTGCCGCCCACGGTGGTGGCCGTAATGTTTGTCCTTAACCGGGGCTTTATCCAACCGCTTTTCACCGACCCGATAGGACACGCCTTGATCGTCGGAGGCATCACATTGCAAACGATGGGATATTTTGTGATTCGCAGAATTATCAAGATCCAGGTTTGAAATATGAGATTCATATAAGGTCCGAATAATGCCGCTGGCACTCGCCATTTTCGTTTTTGTCGCCATCGTTGTGACCGTGTTCGCCTTTGGAGCGGCTGCGGTCGTGCCCTCATCGGTGCTCGGATCCCGTCTGCGCGAAATCGGCTGGCAGCGCCCCAAAGCCCAGGCTAAGCCCGTCATCCGCGAACGGATTCAGCAGGCCCTCGATCCGCTAAGCCGGGCCTTGCCGACCTCACCCTCGGAGGTTTCCAAAACCCGTCTCTGGCTGATTCAAGCGGGATATCGCAACGCCCAGCACGCCAGCATCTATCGCGGGCTGCGCGTCCTGTTCGCCGCTCTTGGTTTTTTGTCGGTGTTTGTCTTTACCGGATTTAATTCCCCGCTGCTGCTCGTGGGTGTGACCGCTCTTGGCTTTTTTATCCCGCGATTCCTGCTGAAAAAGAAGCTGCAGGAGCGGCAGCAACGGCTTCGCCTCGGGCTTCCCGATGCCCTCGATTTGACCGTGATCTGTGTGGAAGCGGGCTTGTCGCTCGACCAGGCCATGATGCGAGTCGGCGAGGATCTGCGCACCGCGCACCCGGAACTGAGCGGTGAATTCCATCTCTTCGATCTGGAAACCCGCGCCGGAAAACCGCGCGTCGAAGCGCTCCGTAATCTGGCCGAGCGCACCGGGGTCGATGATATTCGCGCCTTGGTGGGAACCCTGATTCAGACCGACCGCTTCGGAACCAGCGTCGCCCAAGCCTTGCGCGTGCATTCCGAGTCCCTGCGCACCGAGCGCCGCCAGCGCGCCGAAGAACAGGCGGCCAAGACTACCGTCAAAATGATTATTCCCCTCGTCCTGTTTGTGATGCCCTCCCTGATTTTCGTCACCGTCGGGCCGGCTGTGATTCAGCTGATGCATATCTTCATGCCGGTTGCCGGGGGAAAACGGTGAATTTCTAGACCAATTCAGGAGTTGTCATGTCCCCGCGGGGGCCCAAGGGATACGCTTTTAACCGTACACGTACCACCTATCTAGCGACCGATCTCCTGATCGCACGCACCCACTGGTCCCGCTTTCGCGGCCTCATGGCTACCGATTCGTCGCGCTTCCCCCGCGGCCAGGGATTGTGGATCAACCCATCCCACGGCATCCACACCTTCGCCATGCGTTTTCCGATCGACGCCGTTTACCTTGACCGGGAACGGATTGTCATCCACATTGAAGAAGAGCTCAAGCCCTGGCGCATGGCCGCGATTCGCGTCCAGGCCGCGTCCGTGCTTGAGCTTCCCACGGGCACTGTACGCGAGTCGCTGACCGTGGTCGGCGACCACGTGGATATTTCTTTCGAACAACGTCCGACTCACACCGAGGCCGCCTGAAACACGTAGGGGCGGACGCATTCGTCCGCCCCAGCGCCGCTCATGGACACCAGCAACCGAATTTCCTGCGCCGTTTACAGGTAGCAGCTCAGTTGGGTCGTTATCCCGGACAAAGTCTAGACCAAATAAAGAATTGTCATCCTGAGCGGAGCAGGCCGATGCGCGAAGCGAATCGGCCTGCGGAGTCGAAGAGCCTGCCCTGAGCGAAGTCGAAGGGACCCCTACTCCACCGAAACAGCCCGGTGCGTGGGATGCCGCCGAGGCGAGGCTGCGACGCTGAAAAAATCGGTTTTGTTCTTGCCTTTGGGTGGCGCAGCGGTTTTCCGCTGCGATAAGTGGCTTGTTTTCGGTGGCGGCTTTAGCCGCTGAGGTAAGGCTGCGACGGTGGGCGGCCGACATTACGTGGCCCACCCGGCGCGCACCACCAATGGTGATGAAAGATTCTGCCCCGCAATCGCGGTGAGAGCCACTTCTCGAAAAGCGCGAGAAGTGGCGCACCCCCAGTTGTTTCGGTCAACGTTGAAAGACACACCGGCGTTATACTTCGCCCGTTAATGTGGCCCACCCGCCTGCCTTTTCGTTCTCACTTCCCTGCGATTAGTTGCTCGTGTGCTGTCTCCACAGCAATCCGGTTGCGCAGATCATCGATGCGTTCTAGGAGCAGTTTACTTTCAGGTATCGCAGAGAAGTATTTCTCGACGTAAGGCTCAACCGCACACAACACAAACACGCCTGTGGGACCAAACGCACGGGCGTCAGTCGGTCGCCATTTGGAGCGCGGACTAAATAGCTTGGTCTGCAGGTCGTACTCTAGATGCTGCTTGTATAAGTCCACCCAGGTTCCGTGGACGGCGTGAGAAGGCAACCGATGCATGAAAACATACTGCTCTTCCTTCTGTAGGAACTGGAGACGCTGCTTGAGACCGCCCGCCCAGTTGCTCCACTTCGGATGCACGTCTCCAACTTTCACGCCAGAAACATCGCAAAGGCGATCGACCGCGCTTAGCATTCTCTTTTCTATCGGCAGCACGGTGCCGTCATTTCGCTTCGCGATATTGGCTTGAATCAAGTCGTAGAGTTCTCGCTCGGCACCGAGACTGTGCTCTACGAAATCGTTGAAGTGCTTGTCGTCATTCGCACGCACCAGAAATTCCAGATCAAACGCGGATTCCATGATCGATCGAGTGAGAGACAGAACGACCTCTCCGCGATCATCCTTGCAGGTAAGCTGAAGCACAGCGATCATGAATTTGACCATTCGGATCAGCAGTCCTGCGCAAATCGCCTGGTTTCGTGGCAGACCGCCGCTGGCGCTAGCTGCTTGATCCAAAATATGTGCCGCCAGGTTGAGGACCCTGATCGTCTCTTTGTAGAGTTCAAAGGCGAGCGTAGTGACTTTGCTACGGCTGGTTTCGCCGGAGACGCTCCCAATGTCAACCTTAGGGCCGAGCATCTCTTCGATTGCTTCTGCGTTGCCGATCATCGCCTCATTCTACTGCGATTCGCGCTGGGAACTCGATAGCAACGATCCACGAAACGCGGCGATGCCGGTGACCGCTTTGAGCACACCTCAACCTAGGACTGGGCGACTTACGTGCGCCGAGCCGTCAGCCTTTGAATTGCGGATGACTAGCGATGCCTCAAAAGCTGTAGAAGCACTTGCACTATAAACCGGGTGCGCCACTTCTCGTGCTTTTCGAGAAGTGGCTTGCCGCGGCGCGGAAGATACTTCTTCCGCAAGCCTGTTAGAACTCTCCGCGCAAATGGTTTCGGAACAAAACGCACTTGACTCAACTGCTAAAATAGATTCACAGCAAGCATTTGCCCAAGCACCACCTGCTCCTTGACAACTAATCGGACCTGCAATCGGTCATTGTTTCAGTGGCCCACCTCTGCGACACGTTCATCGGGCGTCGCGCGAACAACTCCATCCCTTTCAATACTTTGAAAGCGACTGGCAACTCGTACCAAAAGACCCCCGCTAAGTGATTGATTTCCCATCGCGCGTACCAGTGAGAGCGCGTCGAACCGGCCGGAAACCAGGCTAACTCCTTATTCCGGAATACTTTACCTATAAGTCCTTATTCCCCAAAGACCTGGAAGGAATTTTCCCTAAGTCAATGATTCCAATAGACCGGGGGGAAGGGGGGGTAGGGAGTACCAACTAGTAAACACCTCGCCTCGACGTTCGACGTTCGAAGCGACCAAGAAACTCTGCTCCAGCGCGAAAGAAAAAAAAGACACAAAAAAAACTGAAGTCAGGCGAAATCAGACAATCCTTCTGGCACACTACACTAGTACCAATCCCCCAGAACGTAGTCCGAAATAAATAATGGTCGAAGTTGCCACCATTCCCGAAACGGTCACCCAGTGGCTCGAGCCGCCTCGCCTGCTGGTGGAATGGTCATCACCATGGGAAGAGTTCAAGTCGGCTTTGCGCCCGGCGCTCACCCGCGCTCCGAGACGTTTGGCCGGAGAAGCGCCCGTTGGCATGTTCCCCTACCGCGGCATGCTCATCAGCTGGCTGCTCGAGTGCCTTTTGCTGATCGCAGTAATCGTCATCCCCGAAAAATTTATCAGTCTTGAGATCCCCCTGCCTCCAACTCACCCCGAAAGGGACGTCATCTATTACTCCGGCAACGAACTGCCGAAAACGCAGGATCGGGGCGGCGCGCAATCCGGCAAGTCCGGACGCGCCGGCGGCCGGCAGGCCCACCACCGCACGCAGACCATCCGCGTAGCGCGCGGCGACCAGCCTCGCGAGACCGTGGTGGACGCTCCCAAACTCAACCTGCCTCATTCCGATTCCGCAGTCGCCAATCTGCTCGCGTTCAAACCGAATCCCGGACCGCCGCCCGCCGAAGGTCTGCGTTCTTCTCTCACCGCGCCCATCCTGCCTGCGATGAGCCCAGTGCCGCCTGCGCCGGATGTGAATTCATCGGCCCGCCGGACTCCGAACAATCTTGCGACCAGCATCGTCGCTCCCGCGCCTGAAGTTTCGCGCTCCAGCACGCGCAATTCACCAGCCTTAAGCGCTGAGATCGTCCCGCCGACGCCGAATATCTCGCGAGACAAGATGCGTACCGCAAATCCGATTGCGCCCACAGTCATCGCACCGGCCCCGCGCGACGCGCAGCGCGACCTGGCCAGTTCCCGAATCCCGTTGACGCAGACCGTCGACGTGGTTGCACCACCGGTTTCTGCGCCGCCACGCGACGTGTCGTCCACATCAAGGCTTTTGCTGCCGGCCCCAGCGATCGTGGCGCCTCCGCCGTCGCAAGTCAGCCGCGATCTCAATAGCTGGGGAAGTTCCGCAACGGGCGACTTGCGCACGAATCCCGTGCCTCCTCCACCAACCGCGTCCGGCGGAGGGTCAAGTGGAAGACTCGGAGGAAATGGCGCGGGCGCCCTTACCGCCCAGGTAGTGCCACCTCCAGCCAGCATCGGCGGACAGGGCTCTCAGGGAAACAGCGGCGGCCGCGCTGGCCAGGCCGCAGGTTCGCTCCTCGGCTCCGCCGACGTCATACCGCCTCCGCCCGGCTTGGGCGGCGGCAAGGCCCTCTCTGGCAGCGGACGAGGCAACAAGGGAACCGGCGCCGGCGGCCCGCTCGACCTGGGCTCCTCCGTAGCTCCGCCGAGCAACGCCGGAGGAAACGCGGCCGGCAACGGGATCATCGTCTCCAGCCAGCCCGGAACGCAAGCGGGACTTCCGAATTCGACCGGCGGTGGCGCAATCGCGATGTCACCCAGCGGCACGGCAAAAACCGGCCTCGGCGGCAGCGGCGGCGGATCGGGCATTGGCAATGGCAATGGCCCCGGCAGCGGGCTGCATGGAGAAGGTTCAGGCGCGGGCAAAGACAACGCAGGCACGGGCCGCGGCTCCAATCCCAACGCGCAGGGAGGGATTTCGCCATATCCTGGGTCTGGTGGCACGGGAAACGGCAATAACGGCACGCCGGCCATGCCAGGCGTGTCCGTAGAAGGCGGCACGACCACCGTCACGCTCCCCAGTTTCGGAGTGCCCGGCGGCGATGCGCCAGGTACGGGCCCCGGACATTCCTCACTGAATGACCACAAAAGATCCGGAGTTACGGTAATCGCAACCTCTCGCTCGGGTGGCGTGTTGCCCTACTACGGTTTGTTGAAGGGCGACAACTATTCTATCTATATCGAAACCTCGCTGGGGACGGCGGTGATGCAATACTCCGATCCGTCTTCGGCCAAGCATCCCTCCCGCGAAGCGTTGAGCGAACCCGAGCCTCTCCGCAAGGACATTCCGGATGGCCTTCGCCCAACCCACGTTGTGTTCACCTGCATCCTTGACCGGACCGGCGTTCTGAAGGACCTGAGAGTGCTGGATCCGGGTGCGGCCGAGACCACCTCGAAAATCATGGCGGCGTTGCCCAAGTGGAAATTCCGCCCAGCATTTCGCGGAGAGGAGCCAGTGGAAGTGACTGCGATTATCGGGTTTGGAATTGATACGCGGTAGACCGTCTTCGCCTGTCCCATGGAGAGGCGGGCGCTCCATTGTGTTTGAGAATCAGTAGCCTTTGTGCTTATCCACTACCGCCAGCAGCGGCTGGCCATTCAGATAGCGCCGCAAGTTCTCGGAAAACAACGTATAATGCCGCTCCCATAACTTGTCAGTCAGCGCCGCCGTGTGCGGAGTAATCAGCAAATCAGGAACGTCCCACAGCGGCGAATCAGAAGCCAGCGGCTCCTTCGGAAACACATCGAGAGCGGCGCCGCCAATTTTCTTTTCACGCAGCGCGGCGGCGAGCGCGGGCTCATCGACGAGCTGGCCGCGACCGACGTTGATCAGGCAAGCATCCGATCTCATAAGCGCCAGGCGTTCAGCGTTCGCAATCGCCTTCGTGCTGGCCGTAACCGGCGCAGCCAGCACGATGTAATCGGCTTGCCGGAACACTTCGTCGATTTGACCCGGAGCGAAAACGGCGTCCGCGCCGTCGCTTCCCTTCTCCGGATGCTCACGCACCGCGATCACCCGCATGCCGAGAGCTTTCGCGCTCTTCACCACCGGGCGTCCGATGCTGCCGAGGCCGATCATGCCGAGGGTTGCGCCCGCAACTTCCCGGATCCGAGGCAGTTCGTCCCACAGAATCTGCTGCCCCCAAATATGTTTCTCCTGCAGACGTGCCGAGTCCGGGATTTTCTTGGCCAACGCAAAGATGAGCCCGATTACGTGCTCGGCCACCACTGGCCCGTGCACTTCGCGCGCGTTGGTGAGAATAATGTCGCTGTTGACGAGTTCCGGGAAAATCAGTTGATGAACCGCCGCCGCCGGCGAGTGAATCCAGCGCAGCTTTTTTGCCGCTGCGATCTGCTCGGGACGGATCGACCAGGCGACGACAATTTCAGCGTCCGCAATTTCTTCATCGACGCGCTTGTAATCGGGAAGATGGACGGTTTCAATTTTCGGAAACTCCTTCCGCAAGCGCTCAGAGAACCATGTCGGCGCGTTCCATTGATCAAAAGGATGGCGGACGCAAATCAGCAGCTTGCGGATTGGGTCATCGGGTGATTGGGGCATTAGGGATCTGATGATCTCTCGGTGTATTCTGCTAAGGCTTGGGAATCTTCGCCGTTACCGTCCTGTGGCGGCAGTGCGTCCTTAATCAAGTGGGAGCAGATAGCCGGGCGTTCTCATCGCTCCTCCGAAAACGGCGTCGTCGAGTGTACGCATATCCCATGCATACCAGCGTGTGGGGGTCAGCCTGAGGGTGATGTCGTCCATTGCCGCCATCGTGCCTCCCGCGCGCGGGTCGGCCAATGCAGCCTCGCTCATATAGCGACCGTGGATGCGAGCATTGATTTCTCTTGAGCTTTCGCCCGCGATAATGTCTGTGGTGCACACGGCCACCAGACCTCGCTCCGATGCGGGTTTTCTGATGTCCACCATGAGGGAAGCTTTGGGCCGGGCCGCTGCATTGCGAGCCTTGCGAGTCCGCGAAGAAGTCGCCACATAAAAACAGGCACCGTCGAACAGATACCAAACCGCCGTAAGGTGTATGGAACCGTCTTCGTTCTCAGTGCCCAAACTAGCGATGAAGCGTCCCGTCAGAATTTCTTCAGCCCCAGATGGCGTAGTGCTTTGCATAGGTTATCGGAACCTCCCGACGCGCAAATGATACATTACGCTTCTCTGGTTCGGTCGACTACTTGGGTCGAAGAAATCCCGGCGGTTCAAGCCTTCAGCGGCTTCCGCAAATCCGAGCCCGTCATTTCTTTCGGCTCGGTAATTCCAAGCATACCCAGAATCGTTGGCGAGATATCGCGTAGAGAGCCGTTGGACTTGAGCGTAAATTGCTTTGCGTCCTCCGCCATCACGATAAACGGCACCGGATTCGTCGTATGCGCCGTATGCGGACCTCCGGTTACGGGGTCGATCATCATTTCGGCATTGCCGTGGTCGGCCGTAATCAGCATGGCTCCGACTTTAGCGCGCACAGCTTTTTCAATCTCGCCCAGGCAGGCGTCGACCGTCTCGACCGCCTTGATGGTGGGCTCAAGCTTGCCTGAATGCCCGACCATGTCGGCGTTCGCGAAGTTGACGATGATTACGTCGAAAGTGCCTTCGTTCGTAGCTTTGACAACTGCCGCGGCGACGCCGGCGGCGCTCATCTCCGGCTTCAGATCGTAGGTCGCGACCTTCGGCGATTGAATCATAACGCGATCTTCTCCGGGGAAAGGCTGCTCCACTCCGCCATTAAAGAAGTACGTTACGTGCGCATACTTCTCGGTCTCGGCAACACGCAGGTTGCGCATCTTCAGCCCGCACATGACGTTGGCCAGGATATTCGACATCGACTCCGGTGGAATCACGACTGGCAGGTCGAAGTTCTTGTCATACCGTGTCATGCAAACGTACTTCAGGTTCTTCGGAGCACGGTCGCGCGGGATGGTTGCGTCGAGGTCGGCCGCGCCCGGCAAATCGCTCCCACCCTTCTCGTTCAGCCCGCTGTTGCGGCACAGGGCACGCGTGATCTCGCGAACACGATCGGCGCGAAAGTTAAAGCAGATGCAGGAATCGTTTTCGCTGATCTTTGCCAGGCCGTTCTTTGCCAGCGCCTCGCCGCGCTTGTCGGTGCAGACGAACGGCACCACGAATTCGTCGGTCACACCTTTGTTATAGGACTCCTTCATGCCCTGCACGGCGTCGACACAGGTGCCGCCCTCGGCTTTGCCATCGACCATCGCGCTGTAGGCCTTGGCGATACGCTCCCAGCGGCGGTCGCGGTCCATGGCATAGTAGCGGCCGTTGACGGTAGCGATCTTGCCGGAGTTGTACTCGCGCATCTTCTGCTGCAGTTGTTCAAGATAGCCGGCGCCGTTGGTGGGAAGCGTGTCGCGCCCATCCATGAAGGCGTGCACGAACACGCGCTCCACTCCCTGCTGCTTGGCCATTTTCAGGAGCGCGTAGAGATGCTCCTGCCGAGAATGCACACCGCCGTCCGACACCAGCCCGAAAAGGTGCAGCTTGCGGCCGCTGGTGCGGGCGTTCTTCATGGCTTCGACGAGCGCGGGATGCGAGAAGAATTCGCCGTTCTGGATCATCAGGTCGATGCGTGTGATGTCCATGTGCACGATGCGCCCGGCGCCAATGTTGAGGTGGCCGACTTCGCTGTTCCCCATCTGGCCTTCCGGCAGTCCGACAAACGGCCCGCTGGTGTGAATCAGAGTATTAGGATAATCGCGCAACAACCGGTCGTAGATGGGCTTGCGCGCCAGGGCGATGGCGTTCGCCTTGGTTTCGGCTCGGTATCCCCAGCCGTCGAGGATGATTAGGACGAGAGGTCTAGGACGAGGCATAAAGTCGCTTTAGCTCCTGGCTTCTAGCTTCTGGCTCTTGGCGGTCGGCTGATAGACTGAATCGCTTCCGGCGGACGCACATCTTATACTATTGCAGAAATCGTCCCAGAGGATAAGCATGCCCATCAATGAACTTCTCCTGACCGAATTCGACGAAGAAATCAAGAAAACGCGCACGATGCTGGAACGAGTTCCAGAAGACAAGAAGGACTTTGCGCCGCATCCCAAATCCATGCCCCTGAACAAGCTTGCGCCTCACGTGGCGCAGCTGGCTGGCTTTGGTCTTACGATCCTCACCACCCCTGAACTTGATTTTTCGAAAAGCAGTTTCAAGCCTCTGCCGTTTGAGTCCGCGGCGCAACTGGTCGCAGCTTTCGATGAAGGCGCTGCGAAAGTACGTACCGCACTCAAGAACACCCCGGATGAAGCCTGGACGCAGCCGTGGAAGCTAAGTTTCGGAGACAAGCCCATCTTCAGCGGATCGCGCTTTCTGGCATATCGGCAAATGTTCCTCAATCACATTGTGCACCACCGCGCCCAGCTCGGAGTGTATCTGCGGTTAAATGAAAAGCCGGTGCCGTCGACTTACGGGCCTTCGGCGGACGACACGATGGGGTTCTAACCAGGAGTAGTATCACCAGAACAGGTCTTCATCTCCTTGGGCAGGGGGGGCGTGAAGTCATCCGGCCCGTTGAACTCGTTTTTGCAGAGACTAACCGAATCCGCTGCGGTTCTACTCCGACGTAGGAATCGGCACAAGCTTTGCAACAGGCTCACCATGGTCCGTGATCACGACTTCCTCCCCGACAGCGATCCTGTCGAGCAACTCTTCGAACCTATCCTGCGCTTCGCTGACGCTAACTTTCATAGCTATGTATCCATCGGCGGCCTATCCTTTATAGTTCAGCGCCTTCACCCCCAAAAACCGCGCCGCCCCACCCAACTCTTCCTCAATCCGCAGCAACTGGTTGTACTTGGAAATTCTGTCGGTGCGCGAAGCCGAGCCGGTCTTAATCTGTCCCACTCCAGTCGCTACCGCAAAGTCCGCAATGAATGTGTCTTCGGTTTCGCCGGAACGGTGCGAGATCACTGATGTGTATCCATTGCGGCGCGCCAGGTCGATCGCGTCGAGCGTCTCGCTGACCGTGCCGATTTGGTTGAGCTTGATCAGAATTGAGTTGGCAATTCCCTTCTCGATGCCCTTGGCGAAGATCTCAATGTTGGTGACGAAGATGTCATCGGCTACCAGCTGAATCTTCCCGCCTAGTTCTTTGGTCAGCAGCGCCCAGCCGTCCCAGTCGTTTTCGGAAAGCCCGTCTTCGAGGGACACGATGGGGTAGTCATTCACCCATTTTGCGTAGTAGCGAATCATGTCTTCGGAACTCTTGGCCGACTTGTCGGATTTCTTGAAAACATATTTTCCGTCCTGAAAGAACTCGCTGGCCGCCGGATCGAGCGCAATCGCAATCTCCTCGCCCGGCTTGTAGCCTGCCTGCTGGATCGCCTCCAGCACGACTTCGATCGCTTCGACGTTCGATTTCACCGACGGGGCAAAGCCGCCCTCATCGCCGACCGACGTGTTGTATCCGCGCTTTTTCAGCACGCCCTTGAGCGTATGGAAAACCTCGACGCCCCAGCGCAGCGCCTCGGAGAATGACGGCGCTCCCACCGGCATCACCATGAACTCCTGAAAGTCGACGTTGTTGTCGGCGTGCGCGCCGCCGTTGAGGATGTTCATCATCGGCACCGGCAACACGTTCGCCGCTGCGCCGCCTAAGTAGCGATAGAGCGGCAGTTCGCAAGCGTTCGCGGAAGCACGCGCCGCCGCCATGGAAACAGCCAGGATCGCATTCGCGCCCAGCCGTCCTTTGTTCGGCGTGCCATCAAGCTCGATCAGCCGGGCGTCGAGCGTGCGCTGGTCAGCCGCGTCCGCTCCGCTGAGGGCGTCCGCAATCTCGCCATTGACGTTCGCAACCGCCAGCAGAACGCCCTTGCCGAGGTACTGGGTCTTGTCGCCGTCACGCAATTCAACGGCCTCGTGCTCACCGGTGGAGGCGCCACTCGGCACAATGGCCCGCGCGTTGGCGCCGCCATCAAGAAATACTTCAGCTTCAACCGTCGGATTGCCACGCGAGTCGAGTACCTGGCGTCCGCGGATATCGGCAATGCTGGTAATGGGCATAAGTGCGTCCTTTATTCGTCAGATGGATTTGAAGACACAATCGGTAGTCGTAGCGAGCAATCTGAAAACGCAACTTGCTGAGTCTCCTGCCTGCGAAGCGGATTATATCGGACGCGGCGGGACCCAGTCAGTGTGCCGGGACATGCCCAAGCGAATCGCCCACCGGCTTAACCCCGTACCCCATCCGTTATTGTTCCTGATTTCCACTTCGCCTAAAGTCGAACTCAACATGAAGGACCGCACTGAAACTCTGGAGATCGGCGCACGCGCCCCGGACTTTTCCCTGGGAGCGGCCAACCGTGAGGGCACATTCACTCTCGGCGGGCTGCTTGCGCAAGGCACGCTGGTTCTCGAGTTTCTGCGCGGCACATGGTGACCGAACTGCGTGAAGCGCATGACTCAGTTGGAGTCGAAGAGAAAGGAAATTGAAGCAGCGGGAGCGCAGTTGGCGTTCCTTGCCGCCGAGAAGCGGGACGGTATGTGGAAGCCGGCAAAATTCCTGGAGAAGCATCCGATCGCCAGCGTCTTTCTGCTCGATGAGGATCGCGCCGTGACCAAAGCTTACGGGCTCTATCACGCGCTCGGCACCGATGCAATCAAGATCGCGCACCCGGCTACCCTCGTCATTGATCGGAGCGACAGTGATCGTAGCGACATCGATCGCAGCGCCAATGATGGCAACGGCGTTGTGCGCTATATCTATCGCGGCGATAACCAGCTCGACCGTGCGCCGCTGGATGAGGTCTTTAGAGCTTTGCAAGAAAAACACAACTGAATTTTGGAGGTAAGAGATTACATGAAGAGAACACTTTCACTGACATCGCTCATCCTGATCGCAACTTTCGCCTCGGCACAAACCGCCCTGCCCACCGGAACCGCCGTCAAGATGAAACTCGAAACCACGCTCGCCACCTTCAGTTCGAAAGCGGGAGATCCGTTCTCGGCAAGAGTCACCGAGCCGGTCGTGATGGACGGGAAAACCGTGATTCCGATTGGCACGACCATCGAGGGCCGGGTCACCAAAGCGAACGAACCGCGGCGCATTGCCGGCAAGCCCACCATCGCCATCTTTCCGGAAAACATGGTCCTTCCGAATGGAGACAGGTTCATGCTGAACGCCTCCCTGGTTGACACCAACGCTCGCCGCGGCACCGACGTCAACCAGGAAGGGCAGTTCAAAGGCAATGGCCTGGACGGCAAAGATCTCACCGAAATCGGCTTTGGCACCGGCGGAGGAATGCTCGTGGGCGGGCTGGCGGGCGGCGGCAAGGGCTTTCTCATTGGCGGAACCGTCGGCGCAACGGTGACCGTCGCGCACTGGCTTGGCAAACACCGTTCCGCGATGCTTCCCGCGGGAACGGAGTTGGTGATGGAATTGAACCGTCCGATGACGATGACCAGCGCAGTAGCCGGCCAGTAGAGAGACCTAACGCGGGTCCAAAAAGAGTATTCCCGGGCTTGGACGGGCTTGACCCCGTCCAAGCGGGGCGTAGCATCGCTTCCACACAATGTATTATCCGCTATTCGCTATCCGCGGGCCTTCAACCACTCACTGCCAGCAGATCTTCTTCCGCCAGCAACTCCAGTTCGATCCAGCCTTCAACCGGCAAGGCGTCGACCGGCAAATGGTTCTGCCACAAGCTGAAGCGCAGGCGTAGCCGGGTCGTCAGCAGATCCGAACTTTTCGGTTCTCGCACTTTAGCGATCTCCAGTGGAGCCGCAAGCAACCAGGTGAGAGGCAGGCGAAACTCAAAATTCTTGACGAGCGCCACCCGCGCGTCTTTCTCTTTCGAATCCGTCGAATCTGCGACGGGCTTGTCTTTCCCCTGCGTCACTTCCCACGACTGAATGCGGCCTCCGTCCACCACCGCACCCAACCGCAGTTCGCGCCGGGGCTTGGCTGCTTGGTTGGCCCACGACTCCAGATTCACCACCACTTCGAATGCGTCCTCTGGCACTTTACCGGCGAAATCCAGCCGGCCGTAAACATACTGCTCGTCGATGCCGGCAAACACTTCATCCATCAGAAACTGCTTGCCGTGCATAGAGCCCGAGCGCTGGTCAGCCGTGTAACACGCCGCCCCCATCCACTCGAAGTAGCGCACCGTGTCGCCTGAAACCTTCGGATGAATGTAGGCGGTCTGCGGCGCGAACGAAGGCCGCGCCACGGCCCCGCTGATCGGCTGCGCCAGATAATCCGGTGGGGGTCCACCCAGCGCCTGGTAAACATTCGACAGGTGTTTGCGATAGAGTTCATCAAAGTCGCGATCGTTCGCCGTGTGGTGCTCCGGCCCATACCACCAGTTCCAGTCGCTGCCTTCAGCGATCAATATCTCTTCAAACGCCAGCTTGCGTTGCTCCTCGGTTGCGCCCGGTGCCGCCTGCGCATAGAAATTGCGCGCATGGTAGAGGTAGTCCCAAGCCTTGTTGTCCTCGGGCGCTCCAATCCAAACGTTGAAGTTCGCATTGATCCACGACCCCGGCACGATCGACTGGAGATGAGTAACTGTCTTGTGTCGCGCAATCGCCTCGGTCACCGTCACCGCTTCAATCCCCGGATCTTTCTGCAACGCGTCGTAGAATCTCCGCAAGAATTCTCGCCCCGAATGCGGGTAGTATTCCCAGGCATTCTCGCCGTCCAGAATGATGGGGACCACGGCGTCCTGCCCGTTCTCAACCATCGGCTTCGCACATTCCTTAATTTTGTGGATGAGATTATTGGCGGCGTCTTGCGGCGGCATTCCTGAATATACGAACCCGATCAGGTCGGAGAGGGTGTGATCACGGAAGAGCAAATTCATCAGCGTATCGTCATTCTCGTAGCGATAGATCGTGTAGAGCCGGTGCGCCAAATCGGAATTCAGATGGCCATAACCGTCGCGTGAGAAATTTGTCCCCAGACTCCGCCCCAGCACGCCTTCGTCGGTCGCCATCCACTGCACTCCAAGCTGGTGCGCAATCGTCAAAACCTCTTCGGAAATGCTGCCCTCCGACGGCCAGACCCCTTGCGGCCGCGCTCCAAACACTTTTTCGTGCAGGTCGAGCCCGCGCTGCAATTGCTCGCGAGCATCTTCTGGATGTTGATACCGGTTCTGCGGCAAGGGCAGACCCGGGGAGGAAACCGCTCCCATCTGCGTATCGCACACCAGCGGCAGAATGGGATGATAAAAAGGCGAAGTCGAAATTTCGATCAGGCCTTTCTTTGCCGCCTCCGCATGTACCGGCAGGACCCGGCCGAGCAGTTCACGCTCCAGCGCGATCACTAACCGCTGGTCCTCGAGCGAATAGTTCCGGCCTTTGCGGATCAATTCCGCAACGTCTTTCTCCGCCAGAAAATACTCGTCGAACCATCCGATCTGCGAAAGCACCTGCAGGTCGGTGAGGTCCTGAGCCTGAAAATATCTGTCCGCCCGCTCGGGCGAATCGCCCACCCCGCGAAATTTCTCCCACAGCTCGCGATAGCGCGGATAGCGCCCGATGACATTCACCGGATGCGCCTGAAACAGATATTGCAGCGCAAACCGCCGCTCCCCTTCCGTCAGGTCTTTCGCAGGCTTGCTCGCAACCTGAAGAAAAGGGTCCTGGGCGTCTCCCGAAACATAATCCTGAATCTGCGCGATCAGCGAGGGTACCAGGTTGAACGTCTGATGCACTTGCGGGAACTCGTCCAGCAGCTTCACCATTCCGTAGTAGTCTTTCAAAGCATGGAGGCGCGTCCAGGGCAGGCGATACTGCCCCGTCACCAGGTCCTTGTAGAAGGGCTGGTGATGGTGCCACAGGACGACCACTCGCAGTTGGGCCATGGCTTCGGATTCCACTTACCTATATCGGCAGTTTTTCAGTTTAATTCATTCGGCAATTTTTACGGCGCGGAATCGCCCGCAGCAAGCGTGATAATGGGAGAGCGGTACACACCATGAGCTCGCAAGTCAAAGCCATCTTCTTCGACGTCGGCAACACACTGCTGTTCCCCAATCGCGAGCGCATTCACGCGCCTCTCGCCGAACGCGGCATCATACCCGATGGCGAGCACCTGCGCGATCTGGAATGCCGAACCAAGAATGAGTTCGACGAGATGATGACCGAAAACGGCAGCATCGACCACAGCTTCTGGTGGATGTTCTACTCCCAGTTGCTATCCGAGATCGGACTTGCAGACGACGCAATCCGTGACCAACTCGTCGCTGGCATAAGAAATTCCGGCAACTGGGACACGATTCGCCCCGGCACCGCCGAACGATTGCATGAGATCGGCGCGCGCTATGAGGTCGCAGTAATCTCCAATGCGGATGGCAAGATCGAAGACGTGTTGCAAAGGTGCGGCATCGCCCGCTGCTTCCGCACCATCACCGATTCCGGACTCGTCGGATACGAGAAACCGCACCCGGAAATCTTCCGTCAGGCCCTCAACCGCATGCATGCCAAGCCCGAAGAAAGCCTCTATGTCGGCGACGTCTATTCCGTGGACTACCTCGGCGCTACCGGCGCAGGCATGCAAGCAGTGTTGATGGACGTGCCCGGCGCTTACCGCGACAAGGGGGTACCGCGAGTGGAATCGCTCGCAGAATTGCAGATCGTGCTGCGCGGAGGTTGATATTTGTTCGCGGGAGACGGGGCAAACCCCGTCTCTACTGCACCTCAATCACCTGGTGATCGTGACAGTCGGGATGAATCGTCTGATAGAGATCCGCAAGCAACCCCGGCCCATAGCGCGCCACAAAGCTCACGCCTGCGACCTCGCGCTCCTGGAGCGCCTTATGCGGAAATAGGGCATGGCTCAGCGCATCCGCGTGCCGCGTGATGACCTCGTTCCGCTGCTGTTCCGCCCGTGCCACTCGCGCCTGCAGGCGATCGATTTGATGCGACATGCTGCTCCGGGCACTTTCGGCCGTATCGATGAGCGTCGAATCCAGACTGCCGATCGATTCACGAAGCGCCGCCATCGACTGCTCCACACTCGCGTAGGCTTCCGAAAAGCGGGCCTGCAAATCCGCTGGCAGGGAACGAGCGGCAATGGCTTCTCTAACTTTTTCTGGACCCTGGAGCACGTCGGACAGGCCTAATTGGTAGCGGCTCAGAATGCGCTCGGGTTTCGGTTCGACCAAGGTCGCCGAAAAACGCGGCAGGATGGGTGTCACTCGTCCCAGCAGTTTTTCGTAGACCACGGCAACCTGGGCGAAGTATGCGACTTCAGCCGCTCCGCCGGTATAGGCGAGTGTCGGCAACAGGTAGTCCTGCACCACGGGACGAAGAAGAACATTCGGATTGAAGTGCTCCGGAGTTTTTTCAATCCGGTCAAGCAGATATTGGGGCGAGTTCCGCTCCTCACCCACCGCGAACTCACCGCCGCTGGCGCCATTATTTCTGCGCCGCACTACCGTGCGCGCGCCATTCTTCACTTCAAAAAGCAGCGTGGTTGCCGAAGTCACTTTGACTTGCTGGTGATATCCCGCCGCCTCGAGCGCCTTGCCCCGCGCCAGCAGTGCCTCATCGAGTTCGGAGGCGCGCTCGATCGCCGCGCGGAACAAGGGTTTTGCAAGATCGTGGAAATCCTTGTCGGCGGGATCGAGCAGGATGACGCCCCAATCCGCAAACAGGCGCGCAAACAGCAGGGCAAACGCACTGCCAAGACTTTCGCCCGGCCGATACGCCTGACGCAGCCACGTCGTGACTTCGGCGTCTCCCAGCAGCGTGGCGGCGCGCTCGACCACCGTGTCAATTTCCGGCCCGAACTTGACGGTGCCCACGGGCGCATCGGCGACGGCGTTACTTTCAAAGTTACTTTCGACCCCGAGGCTTTCCACCGTGAATGGTTCTGGAAGGCCGTGCTCGGAAACGAGCGCTACCTGGTTGACCTCGGCCAGATCGTGATCCTCGGTTGCCAGCCAGAAGACCGGAACGCAGTCCACTCCGGCGACCGTTGCCTGTTCCGCCAGTTTGACCGCGGTCAGCGCCTTGAAGATCGAAAACAACGGCCCGCCAAAGAGACCAACTTGCTGTCCCGTAACCGCCGCCAGCGCTCCTCGCCGGAACCGGTCGATATTGGCCAACGTCTTGGCAGAGGCTCCCCACGCGCGATTTTGCCGCTCGAGAATTTCGCTCACCTTGGAGCGACGCGCGGCGTCGTACGCGACACGCTGCGATTCGTCCTTCACCCACTCGGAAAAAATCGGCGAGCGTGGATACATCCCGCGAACGGAAGGAGTGTAGGAAAGATAATCAAGGAAGAGACGTGTGGTGTGCGGAATCTGCGTGAACGGTAAACACTGCGATTTCATCGGCAGCTCTCCGGACATGTCTCGACACACCGTCGTGCAGTTGCGATCCGCATACATTCAGTCCTTCTCGGAAGCCAACGCGCGGAACTCTCGCGCTCCAAAAGTAGCACTTCCCCAGCCGGTTAGGCCCAAACTCAACTACATCTGATGATACGAAAGCGCTCAGGTTGCAGAGAGTGGGTAGGAATTCGCGTCAGGCAACCCCCAGCTTTCATTGACTTGCAGATTTCGACAACGTAAGATTCGCCACGAATGATCGGCCAGACCATCTCGCACTACCGCATCATCGACAAGCTCGGTGGCGGCGGCATGGGTGTGGTTTATAAGGCCGAGGACACGCGGCTACATCGTTTTGTCGCACTCAAATTCCTACCCGAAAACATTGCGCGTGACACGCAAGCGCTCGCCCGCTTTCAACGCGAAGCTCAAGCTGCGTCGGCGCTTAATCACCCGAACATTTGTACGATTCACGACATTGGTGAACAGGACGGGCAGGCGTTCATCGCCATGGAGTTTCTGGACGGCATGACGCTAAAGCATCGTGTCGTCGGAAAGCCCTTCGAGACCGATATTTTGCTCGGACTGGCGATTGAGATTGCCGATGCGCTGGACGCCGCGCATTCAGAGGGGATCGTCCACCGCGACATCAAGCCCGCCAACATCTTCGTCACCAAGCGCGGCCACGCCAAGATTCTGGATTTTGGGCTGGCGAAGCTTTCCGTGAGACCGGGAGCCCGCGCGGACGCAAGCGCCACAACCCTCGACGTGGAACCCCACCTAACCAGTCCCGGTTCTGCGCTGGGCACGGTAGCTTATATGTCTCCCGAGCAAGTCCGCGCCAAGGAATTAGACGCCCGGACGGATTTGTTTTCATTCGGAGTCGTCTTGTACGAGATGGCAACTGGGATGTTGCCTTTCCGTGGGGAAAGCTCGGGAGTGATTTTTGAGTCCATCCTGAACCGAGCACCTGTTCCTCTCGTCCGGCTCAATCCCGACCTGCCGGCCAAGCTGGAAGACATCATCCACAAGGCTCTGGAGAAAGATCGCAACTTACGCTATCAAAGCGCGGCGGAAATGCGAGCCGACCTGCAACGGCTGAAGCGCGATACGGACTCCCATAAGTCGGCGGTTGTGACTGAATCGGCACCCGTGTCCCGCAAGAAACGGCTCCAATGGGTCGCTGTGGGAGCTGTTGGCGTTATTGCCGCACTTGTGACGGCCGTCTTCTTCTGGCAGTCTAGGCATCCCGACGTCTCCCGCGTTGATTCTGCAACCCCGAAGACTATCGCCGTGCTGCCCTTGCAGAACATGAATGGGGACAGCACGGTGGAGTTTCTGCGCTTCGCGCTGGCCGATGAAATTGCCAACACACTCACTTACACCCGGACGCTGGACGTTCGCCCATCTTCGATCACGCAGAAGTATGTCGGCAACAACGTCGATCCGCAGCAGGCGGGACGCGAAGTGCACGTTGCCAACATTCTTACTGGACACTTCCTGAAGCAAGGTGACCGCCTTCTGATTACGCTGGAGGCAATCCAGGTCGAGGGGAACCGACTTTTGTGGCAGACCAACGTGACCGCGCCCGCTCAGGACCTGATCGCATTGCAGGCGCAGATGGCTACCCAGATTCGTCAAGGGTTACTGCCGGCGCTCGGTGCGGCCGGCGATTTTCTCAATACCGGCACGCGCCCGAAAAACGAGGAGACTTACGATCTCTACCTGCATAGCCTCGCGCTGCCTCACGATCCCGGGCCGAATAAAGACGCAATCGCGGTTCTCGAGCATCTGGTCGAGGTCGATCCTACCTACGCGCCGGCATGGGAACAGCTCGGTTTGCGTTGCTACTATGACGCAGACTATTCCGATGGTGGCGAGCCCATGTTCCAGCGTTCCAGCAAAGCCTATGAACGTGCGATTGCACTCGATCCCAATCGGGTTGTTGCCGCGGGACAACTGATCGGCAACCGCGTGGAGCGAGGCGAGCTGGCGAAGGCATACCAGGAGGCGCAGGCGCTGGTTAAGCGGCGTCCAGAGAGTGCACAGGCCCATTTCTCGATGGGCTATGTCTACCGCTACGCGGGGATGCTGGAGCAGTCGACGAATGAATGCAACACCGCGCTGGCCCTCGATCCTGGTAGCTACACTTTTCGTTCCTGCGCGTGGGCATTCATGGAATTGGGTAAGACCGAGCGGGCGAGGGAGTTTATCCGGCTGGATGCCGGTTCGGAATGGGCAGCGTATGCGACGCCATCCCTTCTTCTGCGCGAAGGAAAAATTGAGGAAGCACGCGAGACCGTGAAGCGCATGTCGACCAACCCGCGCTACCATGGCGATCTGCTCAAGGCTTGTCTGCAAATGCGGTCAGTTGCGGATCTGGATCGAATGGCGCAGGAAGCGGAAACCAGCCTGCCCGCCGACCCCGACCCGGAGACGTGGTATTACCAGGGAGCGCTTTTCGCATACGCCGGCAAGAAGCAGGCGGCTCTGCATCTGCTGCAGAGCGCGGTCGAACAGAATTATTGCGCGCGCGAGAACCTGCTTTCCGATCCGCTGCTGGCAAAACTCCGCGCAGATACAGCCTTTGACAAAGTGTTGACCGCTGCGAACGCTTGCCAGGATGCCGTTCGGGCGGCGACGAAATAGAGTTCGTACTGAAATGGCGATCTCAACATCTATTGACGCTGTCGTCCAACATCTAGCGCCTCTCAAACACCACCGCAACCTTGTCTTCATACGCCACCCGCCAATCCTGCGGAACTTCGCGGAGCAGATTCGCTAGTGTCGATCCAGTCGGCAAGAGCACCGTCCGAATCTGCAGCTCTTTCAGCACGTTCTGCCATCCCGGCTCGGCCTGCATCAGGATCAGGTACTGGCGAATCCGGCCGGATCCATAGAGATCGTGACGGTCATCTACTACGACCTTCCGCTCGGGATACAGTCGCCCGGGGTTCATTCGCCCGGGGTTCATTCGATAGATAAGGTAGCCTCCCCAGGAATCGGTCGAGAAAACCGGTTCCGTGCTCGCTTGCTTCCCCTTAAGTTCTTCCTGCAGGAAAGTCACGGCCGCGACCGGCATTTTCCGCGGGTCAAATTGGGCATGAATGAGTTGTCGCGAGCCGAGCCGGCCTCCTTGAAGGCAAATCGCCAATGCAAGGGCGACTGCGAGAACCACCCATAGATGACCTCGAAACTGCATTTCCTGTGCGCCCATGCGATCACTGAACTTGGAAATTCGGTCCGCGGAGTTGCGCAACCATTGCCACGCACCCGGCTTATCCGCCAGTGCAGTGAAATTTCCCCACAGGATCGGCCCGACTATCAGCACCAGCAGGATCGACGAAACCGGCAGATTGCGTGACGAATAGAATCCCGCGTACGCCGCCAGCAGTACGACCAGCAGGTAACTGAGTCGCAGCTTTCTACCATGACCCCAAAACGCGATCAGCGTGAGCATCAGGATGACCGCAAAACAGCGCTCCGCCCAACCGTGGAAGTCAGGCGATTTGAACTCGTCGATCCGGCTCATCAGGTAGCGATCGCCAAGATAGTGGTAGATGTGTGCGTGCAGCCGCCAGCCAAACGGATTCACCAGCGTCGCCAAGGCCGAGACTACCCATGCGGCAGCCATGGCACGAGCCCGATGCGCGGCGCGGATCGCGGCCAATTCATCGTGTGCGCGAAGGCTTTCGGCGAATGCGGCGAAGGTGTAGATGCTCAGCAGGGCCATGCCGAAAAGCCATCCGCCATGCAGGTTCACCCACAGCAGCATCGAGGCGGGAAAAGACCAGGGGATCCAGCGCGGCAATCTTGCGTGCTCGCATCGATCCCAATCCTCCCATCGTTCCAGCACGACAAACCAAAGCAGAGAAAGAAACCAGCTCACAATGTGCGGGCGCGCGTACAGATGAATCGCCGAGGCGGCCTCCGCCAGCAGCATCAGTACGATCGCCAGCGGCAGGCCGGTGCCGCGCTGCAGCAGTTGCGAAAGCAGCAGCACAAAAGTCGCAGCTATCAGCAGGGCGCACAGCCAAACCACTCCGTTCAGTCCGCAGGCCTGATGGAGAACCCCAAGCGCCATGTCGTACAACCACTCCCAGGCAAACCACGGCTGACCTTGCATGGTGGAAGAAAACGGATCGGTGCGGGGAAGGGTGTGGGTCGCCAGAATCTGTTCGCCGGTTCGAATGTGCCATCCGATGTCCGCATCCGCCAGCGGCCGGTTCGACAAAGGTCCCGCCAGCAGTGACCAGAAAAGAAAAACAAAAATGATGTCGCGGACCGAAGGCTGGAGAAAACGCAGGGCTGACGAACTGGGCTGCGCTGGGGTCATTATCGGTGAAGAAGCAGTGTATAAGGTTTCAAAGTTTCAAGGTTTCAGAGTTTCAAGGCTGGAGGCTTCTTCGGCATGGTCACGGCTATGGTCAGCCCAGCACCAAAAGTTTTCGACTGAACGGCAATTCCATGAATCTCTATAGTAGGCCAAAGTAGCGCCCATGAACCCAATGCCAACGAGCGGCAGTCCGAAACTGAGAGTGGTGATCGTGGGGGCTGGTTTCGCGGGACTGACCGCTGCCCGGCGGATCGCCCGGCTTCCAGTTCGGGTCACGGTCCTTGACCGGAGGAATCACCATACCTTCCAGCCGCTGCTCTACCAGGTCGCTACCGCCGGCCTGTCTCCGGGCGAAATAGCGGCGCCCATCCGTTCGATACTGAGAGCGTACTCCAATGTTGAAGTATTACTTGAAGAAGTGATTGATTTTAACTTGGGGAAAAAGCAAGTTATCACGAAGGAGCAGGCGCTCGATTACGACTTCCTGCTGATCGCCTCCGGAGCGACCCATGCCTACTTCGGTCACGAAGAATGGGAGCCGCTGGCGCCCGGTCTGAAGACAATTGAAGACGCACTCGAAATCCGCCGCCGCGTTCTGCTGGCCTTCGAACTGGCCGAGCGCCACAAAAACGACCGGCAGAAAAACCAGCGGCAGACCGCCGACGACAAATCTCCGCTGCAGTTCGTGGTCATCGGAGCCGGCCCCACTGGCGTCGAACTCGCGGGAACGCTGGCCGAAATCGCGCACCACGCGCTGAATCACGAATTTCGCAATATCGACCCGCGGCAGACCCGCATACTGCTCATCGAAGGCGGACCCCGCGTCCTGCCAGCCTATTCTGAGGAGCTTTCGCGCAAAGCTGAAGCTCAGCTGCGACGCCTCGGCGTTGAGGTTCGCACCTCCCACATGGTCACCCGCATTGAGCCCGGCGCGGTTTGGGCCGGCGACGAAAGGATTGCATCCCCAGTAGTCTTGTGGGCAGCGGGTGTGGCTGCTTCGCCCCTGGGCCGAAAGTTGGGAGTGCCCGTCGACCGCGCCGGTCGCGTTCTCATTCAACCCGACCTAAGCATTCCCGGACATCCCGAAGTATTTGTCATTGGCGACCTCGCCGCACTGAACGACGAAAATGGCAAGCTGTTGCCTGGAGTCGCGCAGGTCGCGATCCAGCAAGGGAACTGGGTTGCGGAAACCATCGCCCGCGACCTTGAAAATCAACCGCGACGCAGTTTTCATTATCACGACAAAGGCAGCCTGGCCACGATCGGCCGCGCCGCCGCCGTCGCCCAGTTCGGCAAGTTTGAGTTGTCCGGCTATTTCGCATGGCTGGCGTGGCTGTTCATCCACATTCTTTTCCTGATCGGCTTCCGCAATCGCCTCCTGGTGATGATCCAGTGGGCATGGTCATATCTCACATACGAACGCGGCGCGCGCCTCATTACCGGCAGCGATGAACTGCCGGGCTGGACCGACGCCCGGCCCGGAAAAGGTGGGGACGAGGCTGAGTCTCGTAGGGACGGGTCAAAGACCCGCCTCTACACGGACGCAACCACTGAGCCCGATGTTCCCGCAGGTCAGCGAAGAGCGTGAGGCGTTGTCTCCTATCCCGATATAATCAAAGTGTGGTGAATCGCGCCGCTATTTTCGTCTGTCTAGCTTTACTGTTTCTCTGCCCGCCGCTTCGTGCCCAGGACACTTCCGCCGCCGGCCGCACTGTAGCCGGCCAAATCGTGGCTGGCCGGACCCTGGTCGTGATTCCCTTCGAGAATGCTTCTCCAACGCCGGGCCTGGAGTGGATCGGTGAATCCTTTTCCGAAACCTTCCACGCGCAACTCAATTCTCCCGTGCTGTATGTGGCCAGTCGTGAGGAGCGCCTGCGGGCCTACGACCGCCAGGGCATTCCGGCCGGCGTTCACGCTTCGCGTGCCTCTCTCTACCGGCTCGCCGAACAGATGGATGTGGATTACGCCGTGCTCGGCTCCTATAAATATGACGGAGCGCACCTGACGGCCATCGCCCAGTTGCTCGATATGCGCGGTCAGAAACTCTTGCCCGCCGCCACAGAGTCCGCGTCACTAGCCGATCTCGGCAACCTTCAATCCGCGCTGGCCTGGGATCTGCTTCGCCTGATCCGCGCCGATTTCGCTGTGCCCAAAGACAAGTACATCGCCAGCGTTGCCGTCATCCGCCTGGACGCGCTGGAAAATTACGTACGCGGCATGCTGGCCCCGACGGCTGAAGAAAAAGTGCAGCACTATCGCGAAGCGGTTCGCCTGAATCCGGATTACGCTCAAGCCTGGCTGGAACTGGGTAAGACCTACTACGCCCAGCACGCGTACGAACCGGCGATCGCCGCGCTCGGCCAAATCCCGCATTCTTCGGCAGTCGCGCGCGAGGCAAATTTCTATCTCGGTCTCGCTGCCTACGCTCATGGAGACTTCGCGAAATCCGAAAGTGCGTTTGAGTTCGTCGCCGCGCGTCTGCCTCTGGCCGAGGTGTATAACAACCTCGGGGTAGTCGCTGCCCGCCGCGGCCACAGCCCGAAGCAGGCCGCCGAGCGTTTCGAGCGAGCGATTCAGAACGATCCGAGCGATGCCGACTATCACTTCAACATGGGAGTGACGCTTGCCGCGGATGGCGATCGCGCCGGCGCGGCCCGTGAACTGCACACCGCGCTCGATCATCGTCCGAGCGACGCCGAGGCGAAAATGCTGCTCGACTCCCTGACGTCCCCTGCCGGCAGTATCGTTCCGAGCAGCGCGACTTCGAAGATCCCATTAGAACGGATCAAGCGCAACTACGAGGAAGACGCTTTCCGCCAGATGACGATGCAGATGGGGAGCTGGGCAGAAGAACGCTTTGCTCGCTCCGATCCCCGCGCCCACGCGCGCTTTCATCTCGAACTCGGCAAAGAACTATTGGCCCACGGATTCACCACCGAAGCTGAGGCCGAATTCCGACACGCCGCTGCGGTCGATCCCTCAAGCACCGCGCCGCTCACTGCTCTTGCCGAAGACTATGACGCTCGCGGCGACGCCCGCGAAGCCCGCGCCCAGGCCGAGGCCGCACTCCGCATTCGCGAATCTGCCGAGGCGTACGTGATTCTTGCACGGCTCGATTTGAGAGAAAATAGAATGGAAGCGGCCGCCCAGAACATCAACCGGGCGCTGCAATTGGAGCCCGGCAATTCCGCCGGCCAGGATCTGAAGCGCACCCTAGCAGCCAAGCTCGCGGAGAAAGCGCAGCCGCTGCAACAGCCATGAAGCCATTCAAACCAGCTCTCGGTTCTCGGTTCTCAGTTCTCAGCGGTGGTGTGGGGACGGGCCCCCTCGCCCGTCCAAGCCGAGCGAAGCTCGGCAGCTGCCGGCGGCTACAGCAACTCTGGATTCGCCACGCAATCTGCTGGTTCGCCGTGCTCTTTCTGTTCACCACCTTTTCCTCCGCCGACGTCCTGAGGATCGCAGTAGACGACGCCATCCAGCCTGTCACCGCCGAATACATTGGCCGTGCGCTCGACGCAGCAGCCGCGAACCACGACCAAGCCGTCCTGATCGAGATGAACACACCTGGCGGACTGGTTGATTCGACGCGCGAAATCATCGAGAAAATCGTGGCCTCGCCGGTCCCGGTCATCATCTACGTGACGCCCAGCGGCAGCCGCGCCGCATCCGCCGGCTTCTTCATTCTCGAATGCGGAGACGTTGCAGCCATGGCCCCGGGAACCAATACCGGCGCGGCGCATCCCGTAATCCTGGGCGGCAAGATGGACGACGTGATGAAACAAAAAATGGAAAATGACGCCGCAGCCCTGATGCGCTCTGTCGTTGCCAAGCGCGGACGCAACGTCGAGTTGGCGGAGAGCGCCGTGCGTGAGTCGAAGTCCTTTACCGACCAGGAAGCTCTCGACAAAAAACTGATCGAGTACATCGCCCCAAGCGAGCAGGACCTGTTCCACCAGTTGAGCGGGAAGAGCTTCAAGCGTTTCAATGGCACGACCGTCACGCTGAGCCTCAATGACCAACCCGTGCGCGACTACCGGATGACGCTCAAGCAGCGCATCCTCTCTTACATCATGGACCCGAACGTAGCGTTCATCCTGCTAGCCATCGGCTCGCTTGCGTTGTATGCCGAATTCAACCACCCCGGCGCGGTCATTCCTGGAACCGTCGGCGTGGTCTTCATCCTTCTGGCGGCCTTTGCGTTGAACCTGCTGCCCGTGCGCTTCGCGGCAATTGCGATGATCATAGGCGCCTTTGCGCTCTTCGCCGCGGAAGCCAAGTTCGCCAGCCACGGCGTGCTCACCACTGGCGGGATTGTCCTGTTAACCATGGGCGGCCTGTTCCTGGTCGACGCGCCCATCCCGGAAATGCGCGTCCACCTCGTGACCGCGCTCGCCGTCAGCATCCCGCTCGGACTGATCACGGCCTTCCTGATGAGCATCGCGGTACGCGCCCGCCGCAACAAGATTGTTACCGGCAAACAAGGATTGATCGGCGAAATCGGAATTGCGCAAACCACGCTCGCGCCAGCCGGAAAGGTGTTCGTGCACGGCGAGCTTTGGGACGCCGTCTCCACGGTCCCCGTTTCCGCCGGAGAACAAATCGTCATCCGCCAGGTCGATGGACTCACGCTCCGAGTCGATCCCGTGGCGGCGGCGAGACCAGTGATGGCGTAAGGCTAGTGCCCTATCCTAAATGTGCCCCATCCTAATGTCGCGCTCTTTGACGTTACGATGGCGTACTCGACCTGTACGCCGTGTACATACGACGTGAACATTACAACTGCACCAGCCGTGCACGAGCTTTCTTGCACGCCCGCATCAGATCCTCGTCCAAGGTAGCAATTGGTAGGCCGCTGTCCAGCGCCAGATCTAGGTAAGCCGCATCGTACGCAGTCAAGCCGTGCTCGCGGCTAATGTGCTGAATCCGGTCAAAAACAACTCCAGCAGGAAACTGTTCCAGCACGATGGGGAGCGTTGCCAGGTCGTCGAGAAAGCTGCGCACCAACTCCTTGGAAATGCGCTTGCGTTTTTCTCCAACCAGCAAGGCGTTCAGGACCTCGTGCGGCCAGAAGGAGGGCGTAACGGCGGTATCGCCGCGTTTGAACATGCCGGCTACATGCTGCGCCATGGCAGCGTTCTCATCGGGAAAACACCAGGTCAGGACGACCGAAGCGTCGAGGACAAAGCGGCTCACCGGTGTCCTGCCGGTCTTGCTTTCGGCCTTGCTTCCGGTTTTGCTTCCGGTCTTGCTTCATTGATCAGATCTTTGATTTTCAGGCCGCGCAAGGACAACCTGTGCCGCTGGCCGAAACTGGCCAGCCGCTCCGCCGCCTCCGCGGCAGAGCTGCCCTGGGCATTGACGCGCTCCTTCAGGAGCGCTCCCAGGAACCGCGAAAGGCTGGTATCCCGGCGCGCCGCCTCGATCCGGGCCCACTGAGCCACGTCTTCTTCCAGGGTTACGGTTACGTTGCGTAAACGACGCGTGGACGACACGGTTCCAGTGTAACACGAACTTCGTGTCCAGTGAAACAAGGAACTTCGAGCAACTCACTGATTCACTCGTAGCAGACATCGTCCAAGGCGGGTGGAGCGGGCCGCCATTTTGAAACAAAACATCTTTTCCCTTGACCCACTACAGCCTTGGGCGGACAATGCAGCGCAAATCGGGCCCTTACTTGCAGGAAACGTCTAGACATTAGGCTTTGAAGGAGGCGCACCGTCACCGCCAATAACTGCTCGCGTGCGCTACAATCCGCTCATACACTGAAGAAGCAGTTGCGTGGAGGCATATATGGATAGTCTCGGGTTTCCGGTGGTCACGGTTGCCATCGTCATCGTCATCATCTACTTGCTCAGTTCCATCAAGATCCTGGCCGAATATGAGCGCGGCGTCATCTTCCGCCTTGGACGCCTGCTCGGGCACGCCAAAGGTCCAGGCGTAATCCTGGTCTTCGCTCCGATCGACCGCATGGTGCGCATTTCGCTCCGGCAGGAAGCGATCGAGGTTCCGCCGCAGGACGTCATCACCCGCGACAACGTCACGTTGAAAGTCAACGCGGTCATTTTCCTGCGCGTGATCGACCCGAACAAGGCGGTGGTGGAAGTCTCCAATTACGCGTACCAGACTTCGCAGTTTGCGCAGACTACTTTGCGCTCGGTGCTCGGCGAACAGGAACTCGACGAATTACTCGCGCACCGCGACAAAATTAATCTGCGCCTGCAGAGCATCCTCGATACCCACACCGCGCCCTGGGGCGTGAAGGTCGCCAACGTGGAAGTCAAGCAGGTGGATATGCCCGAGTCCATGTTGCGGGCCATGGCCAAGCAGGCCGAGGCGGAACGCGAAAAGCGCTCGAAGATCATTCACGCCGAAGGCGAGTTCTCGGCCGCCCAGCGTCTGGTGGATGCCGCACATTTGTTGTCGTCTGAGCCGGCCAGCATCCAGTTGCGGTATCTGCAGACGCTGACTGAAATCGGTGTCGAGAAAAATACGACGGTGGTGTTCCCCGTGCCCATCGATTTCTTCTCCGGTTTGCAGAACTTGCTGGCAAGCCCGAAAACAGCCGCCCCGCCGGCAAAAGGCTAGAGGCCAACTATTTCCCATGCCCACGGCGCAGCAGGATACGGAGATCACCATTGGCACCGGCCGCATGCTGGTCCTCTTTTTCGCCTTGGTGCTGGTCTGCGCTTTTTTCTTTGCGATCGGCTTTTCGCTAGGCAGGAAGACCACTATCGCTAGCACGGGTGGGTTGCTGCGCGCTCCCGCTGGAGCTCCGGCGACCATCGTTCGGCCCTCGGCTGCAAAAAACGACGCTCCCCAGCCAACACCGCAGTCGGGCGATTTTAGCTTTTACAAAACCGTAGGCGAGAAGAACGTCGACGCCGCGCTCACGCCGCCGGATTCCAAGGCACAACCGCCGGCTTCCACAACCGCGAAGAGTCCAACCGCAGAAGCGTCCAAGGACGCCACAGACACCGCTGCGCCGTCAACCCCCGGTTACTATGTGCAGGTCGCCGCCGTCAACCGGCAGGAAGACGCCCAAGCGCTGGCCGAGGCACTGAAAAAGAAGCAGTATCCAGCCTTCATTGCGAACAATTCTCCGACCGACAAGTTTTATCACGTTCAGGTCGGACCCTACGCCGAGTGGAAAGACGCCGAAGCCATGCGCACCCGCCTGGTCAGCGATGGGTACAATCCGATCGTGAAAAAGTAGAAAGGAATGGCTGACGCCGCTCCCAATCTCGATCGCTTCCTGCACGCCATCGCCGACCCCACTCGCCGCCGAATTCTGCAGGCACTCCAAGAGAAAGGCGGATGCTCCCTCGGTAAAGAAACCGGGCTCTGCGCCGCCGATATCGAGCAGCGTGTGAAGCTGGCGCAGCCTACCGTTTCGCATCACATGCGAATCCTCGAAAAGGCGGGCCTGGTGGAGGCCAAAAGAGAGGGGCACTGGCGCTGGTACCGGCGCAACGAAAAATTGATTGCAGAAATGACGCGGGACTTGAAGGGACAACTTTAGAAGAGACAACTTTGGACGGGACAACTCAGGCGCTTCGGCTTCGGCGGCGACTATCCTCCCGCGCGCGCCATGGAGGCTTTTTCTTCGCTCTTGTCATTCGACTTCATGGCAGAGCTCCCCTCCCTGTGGCTCAACCCGCGCACATGTGAGATCAGATCCGCCACTTCAAACGGCTTGGACAGCGATGGCACCTGCTTCTCCTGGAGGAAACTTCGAGTCTGCTCGTCGGTCACGCTGGAAAATGTCAACAACAGCCCTTTCTCCAGGCCGGGGCAGTTTTGCGCGATCCACTCGTACATTTCCCGTGCGCTGCACCCTCCCGGCATACGACCATTCATCACGATCACGTCGAAAGAGCCTTGGCGGAGCCGCTCCTGTGTGTCGGCCACGCTCATGGAGGTTGTGACCTCGGCTCCCGCACCGACCAGCACGTCGCGCTCAAATTCCAAAACCGCTTCTTCGTCTTCCACCAGCAGTACGCGCCCTGTCAGCACCGACTCTCGGCGCCTGGGCGCCTCCGTCTCCGGCGACGCGAGCTTCTCGCTGGCCAGCAAACGGACGGCAATCGTCGCTCCGCCCTCTTCCCGGTTGCGGGCTACGATTTCCCCGCCATGTTCCTTGACGATCCCATAGCAGATGCTCAACCCGAGGCCGGTTCCCTTGCCCACGGACTTGGTGGTGTAGAAGGGATCGAAAATCCGGCCGGGGTCCTTGATTCCCGGCCCACTGTCATCGAACTCCACGCAGACGTAGGCGTCTTTCTTGAAGACGCGCACTTTCAACCTGCCGCCGCCGTTGCCCTCGCCGCTGCTCTCTACTATGGCATCGAGCGCGTTGTTGACGATGTTCAGGAAGACCTGTTCCAACTGATGCGGATCGCCTACCACCGAAGGCACGTCGGCCGCAATTTCACGTTCCAGGGAGACGTTGTTAACCTTCAAATCGTATTCGCGCAGTGTGAGTGCCTCTTCCAGCACCTTGCGCAAGTCCACTTCCTGTTTTTCCGGCTTGCGCTGGCGGGCAAAAGAGAGCAGATTCTGTACCACCCGGTGGGTTCGCTGGGCCTGCTTGAACAGCTTAGTCACATAATCGGCGGAACGGTGATCCAGGCCCGCGCTTTCCAGCAGTTGCGCGTAACCCAGGATGGCGGTCAGCGGATTGTTCAACTCATGCGCCACGCCGGAAATCAATTGGCCGATGGCCGACATCTTCTCGCTTTGCAGCAGTTGCTCCTGGGTCCGGCGCAGGTCTTCGTACGCCCGGCAGGTCTCCTCGTAGAGCTGCACCTTCTCGATGGTAGTCGCCAGTTGCCGGCTGATCGCGACCAGCAGATTCTCATCATTACTCGAGTAGTGCCGGTCTTCCTTGCTGGCAATGCCCATGATGCCGATGGGCTTGTCCTTACTCCAGAGCACAACCCAGATCCAGTAGGGCAACCCGTCGGCACACACGAACTCCACCACCGCCGGTGGCAGGTGCGGCATAAAATCCTGCGTCACCACTTCCGCTCGCGAGCGCATCACCAGTTCGCCCAGCCCCTCCGGAAAGACGACTTCCGCCATGAGCACGCGCGCCTCGCTCCGCGGGCCCCCACCCGCGCGCCGCCGATAGGTGCCCTCCGGTTCCGCGGCCAGATAGACCGAGCCGGTCTCGGCCCCAAACAGCGAGATCACCTGGCGCAGTGTCAGGTTCAGAATTTCATCCAGATCGAACGACTGGGTCGCGATGACGGCCATGGCGTTGAGCGCGTTCAACTCGCGATTGCGCCGCCGCATCTCGTCTTCCGAGCGTTTCTTCTCCGTGATGTCGAGAACGAAGCCCTGATAGCGCTCAATGTCTCCATTCGAATCACGCGTGGCAAAGCAGCTCTGCGCCACCACAAGCAGCGTGCCATCCTTGCGCCGCACCGTGATTTCAAAGTTACGCACGTAGTTGTGCGCCTTGATTTCCTTGAGAAAAGCTTCACGCTCCTCGGGAACCGCGTGCAGCACGCTCCCCATGTCGAGCGCCATCAACTCGTCCCGGCTGCTGTAGCCGAGCATGGTGACAAAGGCGTCGTTGCAGTCGAGCAAATCGCCATCCGGCGTCGCCACGAACACGCCTTCCTGCACCTGCTCAAACAACATGCGGTACTTTTCTTCCGCGATTTGACGAGCGGTCGTATCGTGCACCACATGTATGGTGCCCTTCAGCTGGCTTCCGTGCTCCGCATACGTCGAAGTCGATACTACCGATTGCCCGCCGAAACACGCATCCATGCCTTCCGTCAGCCCCGAACCGCGTTCGCAATACGGGCATCCGCTCCAGGCACGCTCTTGCGGGAGAACCTCGTCGCACCGATTGCCCAAGACATCGGCCGGCGCCTTCTCCAGCCGCTGCAGCAGAGCCTGGTTTGTTTTGAGGATGCGGAAGTCCGCGTCGTGGGCCAGAATCAGATCCTGGATGGAATCGAAGGTATTGGTCCACTGGCGCTGCGAGCGCAGCACCTGCTCCAGCAACCGCAGATTCTCAGCTGCGATGCCCAGCGCCTGCGCCGCCGTTTCCAGAAACTCCAGTTCTTCGCGGGTGCGGCGGCGATTGGAGCAGCCGAGCGCCAGCATCCCGATCACCGACTCCTTGCCCTGCACCGGCAGCCGCACCACGTGATGAATGGCGTGCTTCGCCAGTTGTTCCCTTTCCAGCTCGGACAGTTCCGAGAGTTTCATCACCACCGCCCGGTTTCCCTGGAGGATGCGGGCCTGGATTTCATCGGTTCCGACTCGCCCTATGGCCCGGAGAGATTCCGGCGACAGGCCTGTGTGCAGCGTCGTCACCAGACGATCGCCTTCCATTAACTGGAACCACACTGCCCTCGCCCCCACCACGGCTTTCAGTTTTTCCAGCGCCGCCTGCATCATGGGGGCACGATTCTGGGCGCGCGCAATCGTGACCGCCAACTCATTCAGAACCGCCAGTCGCCGCATGCGCAGCCGCGAATCGTCCAGCACCAAAAGCAGGATGCTCGAACCAAACAGCATTTCGGCCAGCAGGTAACCTTCACTCGGGATGCGATTGGTGAATGGAGGCCAGTTCAAATTCAAGGTCAGCAGCCCGGCGCCGAACAGGAAAGGCCCCAGCCCAATACGCCCGAACCGGTGGCGCAGCAGTTCGACGGCTGCCCCGGCCGCGAGCAGCCGGGAGGCTACATCCAACCCCAGTTCGAGGGTCCTTGAATTCAGAAACTGCTGCGAATTCAGAAAATGCTGTGAATCCGGAAAATACAGCGGCCGCATGGCGGCGCAGACCACCAGCACCCAGGAGACGGCCAGCAGCGCTATCAGCGCTCGCCGCGCCTGCACCGACATCAGTGCCGCCGCCGCAAACAATCCCATCGCCAGCACAAAGTCGGCCTGTGCCAATGCCGCCACCAACTTCGAGGTGGCCTGCAACTCGCTCACGCCCGTCGCCGCGTCCATTGTCCAGAGAAATACTCCATAGGCGAGCCAACCCGCGCCCCACACGAGGAGATATCGTTCCCGAAAAACGCGGAAAAAAAGCAGGCTTACGACCACCAAGATCAGGGCGGCCGTTTCTCGCGCCGTCAACCAAGGAACAGTCACACCAGCCAAACTCCCGAATGTGCCGGCAGGATTCATAGACAAAAGCCAAGAATAAAAAGCAAAACGCACAAAGATGAGCGCACCAACACCTAAGCTTCTAAGTATCACGCTCGACCCGGCGCGCCGCACGGATTTCCGTCTCCACTTGGTTACTTTCGGAATGTGAAAGCGTGGCCTAAAATGAGCGATACATTCACTCAGCCCCATGCCTAATGACCGCATTCTCGTCGTGGACGACGAGGAGACAATCCGCGAGATTGTTTCCTCGATGTTGGGCGGAGCCCATTTTCAGACACGCCAGGCCGCCAGCGGCGTCGAGGCGCTCGCGATTCTGGAATCGGGTGACGACTTCGATCTCGTGCTCTCCGACCTGATGATGGCCGAGATGGATGGGATTGCCCTTTTGGAGCGTGCCAAGGAACGCTACCCTGACATGCCGATCGTGATGGTCACCGCGGTCCACGACATTCAGGTCGCTCTGCAGGCTCTGCGCAACGGCGCCTACGATTACCTGCTCAAACCCTTCGAGCGAGAACAACTGCTGGCCACGGTCCGCCGTGCGCTGGAGAATCGCCGCCTGAAGCGCGAAAACGATGCTTATCGCACCAACCTGGAAGCCCTGGTTGCCGCCCGCACTCAGCAATGGAAAACAGCGCTTTCCAACCTGGAGAAGTCCTACGACATCACCCTCGAAGCGCTGGGCGATGCGCTCGACCTCAAGGACGCCGAGACCGAAGGTCACTCCAGGCGCGTAACCGCCTACACCATCGCGATTGCGCGCAAAATGGGACTGCCCAAAGAAGAGGTCGACGTGATCGCCCGCGGAGCCTTCCTGCACGACATCGGCAAGATGGCCATTCCCGACGAGATCCTGAACAAGCCCGGCAAGCTCACGGGCGACGAAACCGCCATCATGCGCGAGCACTGTTACCGGGGATACAAGATCATCTCCCGCATCCCCTTTCTGGCTGAGGCTGCAGAAATCGTTTACTCCCACCAGGAGTGTTATGACGGAAGTGGCTATCCCCGCGGTCTGAAGGGCGATGAGATCCCGCTGGGCGCACGAATCTTCGCAATTGCCGATACACTGGATGCCATGAGATCCGACCGTCCTTACCGTAAGGCTCAAAGCATTGAGGCCGCCCGCAAGGAAATCGAACTCTGGTCCGGTCGCCAGTTCGATCCCCGGATCGTGAAGGTATTTCTGGAAATGCCCGACAATATCTGGGAAGACCTGCGGCACGACATCAATGCTGCGAACGCCTCTTTCCCGAAGGTGTGACCACGGACACCGCTGGGTGAGCTCGCAACGCTGAGAGCCAAACCCGGCCAACATTTCCCGTCAAGCGCCAGGCATCGTTTTACTGTCATCCCCTCATCCAATCGAGCAGTGAAGTCGATCCAAACGGCCCCCACGACGGTCGTGTACCGCCGTTCTGGGGTGAAGTGACGGGCGCCCGCCAGAGTGTGCCTGTTTTCGCATCTGGCGGGCAGGCCCGGGGCCTCTATTATTTTCCTTTCCCTCAATTTCACTTTCCTCACGTTCTTTGGACTGCTTCTTTCGAGTGCAACTCCGGAAGCTCGGCGCGTTCTAACAGCAGAGGTGTATAAGGGAAGTTTTAGCTGCGGTTTCCCATGTTCAGCTTTTCCAAGATGCAGATTTCGAGATCCATCAAGATCAGATCCACTAAGATCAGATTCATCAAGATCGGGAGAGATCCGATGAAAATCCTCATGGTCACCGTTTGCGCCCTTCTCGTTCTAAGCGCACTCTCGGCCGCGCAGAGTCCTACGCTGAATGCCGTGCCGAACACAGTTTTTGTCGGCGCCGATGGCAAGTTTGAAACCGCGCCGGATACCGCACTCATCCAGTTCAACATCTCGGCCCAAGCCGATAGCGCCAAAGAAGCCTACGATCTGGCCGCTAAACAAGCCGAGGCCGCGCGCCAGGTTCTGCGCGCCAACGGCATCGATCCGAAGTCTGCGGAGATCGGCTTCTTCTCTGTGAATCCGCAATACGACTGGAAAAACCAGACGCACAAAGTCATCGGCTACCAGGTCAGAACCAGCGTCAGCCTGAAGCTCAAGGATTTTTCCAAGATCGGCCCGATCACCCAGCAACTCGCCGACGCCAGTGTCGGTGAAAGCCAGTCGCTCAGCTACACGCTCGACTCAACCGAGGAGGCTAAGAGCAAAGCCGTCGCCGACGCCTATCGGCGCGCGCGCGCTTCCGCGCAGTCCCTCGCCAGTGCCAGCGGACGCACACTCGGCGAACTCTCCTATGCCTCCGTCGATACCTTCGAGAACATTCGCATCCTTGCGCCCATGGCGCGCCGTGCCATGACGCCGATGGCGATGGGAGCGGCAGTCCCCACCCCGACCGAGGAGTTTTCGCCCCAGAACGTGACGGTCACGGCGCATGTGAACGCTATGTTTGTTTTGAAATAGAAGATTGGAGCGCCGGGCGTCCCCGCCCGGCTGAACGGGGCGAGGCGCCCGTTGCTCCACTATGACTGACTAGCCGATGCTAGTCGTTGCGAACGTTAGTCGTTTCGAACAATGACCTCGCGTCGTGAGGAGACCCGGCTCGCATCCACCTGAACTTCCCGCTGGATCTCCATCTCGATCGAAGTCCCCGGTTCCAGCCTCACGTCAGCGCCCCGCGAGAGCATTCCTACCGCCAGCCCGGCGACTCCCCCAATTCCGGCTCCGATCCCGGCGCCTTTCCCTCCGTTGGTTATCGCACCGATCACCGCTCCCGTGGTAGCCCCGCCCGCGGCTTCCCTGGCTTTTTTCCCGGCGTCGCTATCCTCGCGAATCGTCCCTTCCGAATCTTTCATCGATGTGTGGGCGGCCCCAGGCGTGTTCTCCACCGAACCGCCCAGCATCACCGTGTAGCCGTTGGGATAAATCATCGAGGTGAAGTGGACGAGCACCTCGGCGCGTCCCTTGACGTGCCCACCGCGCTGCGCGCGCTCGATCCTTCCCTGGATGTAAGTCCCCGCCGGAATCACGACTCGATCGTTGACCACAAACGGAAAGGCAGTCTCCGCATATACCGGGTCTCCGTCCTTGGCCGTCTTCGTCGAAATCGCCTGCTTCAGCGATAGCGGAACCTTCGTTCCCGCTGGAATGGTCAGCATCGGCTTCGCCGACTCCACCGCAGGCGCAGCCGGATCCGGGGTCAGAGTCGACTGTGCGGCCGCGATCCCCGCCAGCAGCACAACCCAAGCAGAAGCAGCACGGATTCTCATCGAAGACCTACCTCTTCAAGACAATTTAGCAACAGACTTGCAATTTCAGATGCGTCCACGGGAGTGCCGGTTAGCTGAGGACAGTTGTCTTCTGTTTTCCAACTTCTGTGAGCTAACTTCCATCAGCAAAACCCTGCCCCCCCGCCTTTCTGCGCGCAGTCCTCGCCGCAAACGGCGGTAAAACGGACGGGGGATGAGAAGTAGATTTCTTGTCGTGCACAACCGGCTCACCATGGGTAATTGTAGCTGAGGAGTACGAGCGGGGCGCTACTTGTACAGCAAATGCTTTTCTCGCAACCGTACAAATCCCTCCAGCCGCTCCTGCCAGTCCTCGGCAATCCGTCTCGGATCCTCTCCTGCCCCGATCGCTTCGAACGCCGCCTGATTCACCAGCAGATCCGCCATTCGCTCCTGTTTGAAATCGTTCGGATAAAGTTTATGCAGCGCCGACGCCAGCTCGACCCCCAATTCTGGAGAGTCCAGCGTATTTCGATCCAGAACGATCAGGTTCACGCCTTCACACCGTTCTCCGGCAAAATTGCTCGATGACGGAGTGAACGTTACAGGCACGAACCGCACACTTTGAATCTCGCGCGCGTTCAGGTAAGCCGCGAGTTCCTTGCTCTTCATCCAGGGTGCGCCCACTACTTCGAACGGCGTATCTGTACCTCGCCCCACCGAGACATTCGTCCCTTCAATCAGCGCCACCCCCGGATAAAGCGTCGCCTCTGTCAAACTCCGCAAGTTGGGCGAGGTATTCACCCAGCCGAGGCCGGTCGAATCGAACCAGTCGCCCCGCTGCCAGCCTTCTATTGCAACCACGTCGAGCCGCGCCCCAATGTGCCGCTCGGCATTAAACATTTTCGCCAGCTCACCCAAAGTCATCCCGTGACGCACCGGCTCGGGAAAATAATTCGTAAAACTTTCTCGCCCGCGATCGGAATCCGAGACCGGCCCCTGCACAAACGACCCCGTAATTGGATTTGGCCGATCCAGAATGACCACTTCAATTCCCGCCTGCGCGGCCGCTTCCAGAAAATATCCGGTCGTAGTCTCGTAGGTGTAAAAGCGCGCGCCCGCATCCGCCAGATCAATCACCACCGCGTCCAGTCGCTTCAGCACGTCCATCGGCGGACGGCGCGCCGCGTCGGTCGCCCCATACACGCTGTAGACCGCGACCCCAGTCGCCGCATCCTTCGCATTCTTGACGTCCGTCGTATCGAGCGTCCCCGTCACCCCATGTTCCGGACTAAAAATCGCATCCAGCGAGATCCCGGGCACGTTCGCCAGCACGTCAATCGTCCGACGCCCTTCGGAGTCCACGCCCGTCTGGTTGGTCAGCAGTCCAATACTCCGCGGAGCCCCGCCCTTAGCCGGGTGCAGCGCCACAAACTTCGTCTCCTCCAGCACATCGATTCCCGTCTTCACGGTTCCGTTTCGCGCCGCCAGCTTGCGCGCCGCGCTTTGCATTTCGTTGTAGCCGGTGATCGTTGCCACCCGCATCTTCTCCGCTTCCGCCGGATCGAGTGCCAGCGCCGCTGCTACCGCGGTCGCGGCCTTGGTTCGAAGCGCAACCGCGCTTCCCTTCCCCTTCTCCTTGGGCGGCACCACGTTCATGTGCACCGCGTTCGTGAACAGCACGATGTAAGTCTTCGTCGCCGGATCAATCCACAGCGAGGTCCCGGTAAATCCCGTGTGTCCGTAACCGCCGACCGGCAGCAATTCTCCACGGTTGGTGGAAAAAGGAGAATCAATGTCCCACCCAAACCCGCGCAGCGCCGTTCCATTCACCGGCTGCTGCGGCGCAGTCATCTTTGCAATCGTCGCCGGAGTCAGCACGCCGCGTCCGCCATCCAGCAGGGCTTGCGCAAAAAGCGCTAAGTCGGCGGCGGTGGAAAACACTCCCGCATGCCCCGCCACGCCGCCCATCCGCCGAGCCGTAGGATCATGCACCACGCCGCGCAGCAGGTGATGGTTCTCATCCTCCTCGGTCGGAGCGATCCGCGACTCCCACGACCGCGGAGGCAGGAACCGCGTCTCCTTCATTTCCAACGGCCCAAAAATGTGCTTCGCCGCATACTCATCGAGCGACTCGCCCGAGAGCCGCTCCACCAGCGCTCCCAGCACGACGAAGTTGACATCGCTATAGCTAAACGCCGCTCCCGGAGCCCGCTCCGGAGCCGCTTCAAACGCCATGCGATACGCCGTCTCCTTCCCTTCCCACGCCTTGGTCAAATCCAGATCCTCAGCCAGCCCCGAGTAGTGCACCAGCAACTGCCGGATCGTAATATCCTGCTTTCCGTTCTGCGCAAACTCGGGAAGGTACTTCGCCACCGGATCGTTCATCCGAAACTTGCCCTGCTCCCAAAGCTGCATGACCGCCGTCGTGGTTGCGATGACCTTGGTCAGCGACGCACAATCAAACACCGTATCGAGCGTCATCGCCTCCCGCCGAGGCTCAAGCGCGCGGCTGCCGTAAGCCTTGCGATAGACCACCTTTCCGTCGTGGCCGACGATGAGGACCGCTCCCGGAATTTGGTGTTGGGCGATGGCTTCGTCGATGATCGGATCGAGAATAGAGAGGCGCGAGTCAAGTGCAGGCTGGGAGAACGCAAGAGCAGAAAACAGGAGAGCGAAGAGGGGCAGATTTTGCGATAAGTGTTTCACGTCTGCTGTGACTCTACATGACACCGGAGACGCGGCTCAAGGCTGAACGTTACAAACGATGCTCTCGAGGTAACTCCCTGTTTGCCTCTGCTCGCCGCCTTTGCTATAACCCCATCAGTTCACAAAACCCCTTGAACTTGACAATGCCGAGTCGAGAGTCCGGCTTTTCCTTCCTCGTGCGCAACCCCGCCGCGCAGGATGATCGCTTTCGCAGCGCTTTCAGCGTTCTGGAAAACGCCATCGCCGCCCGCGCCTTCCCCGCCTGTTCGATCGCCGTCACTTTCCGCGGAGAGCTCGTAGCCCACAAAGCCCTTGGCCGCTTCACCGACGATCCGTCTTCGCCTGAAGTCACCACCGCGAGCATCTTCGATCTCGCCTCGCTCACCAAGGTTGTCGCCACCACCGCCATGGCCATGATTCTCTACGAGCGCGGCCTGCTCGATCTCGAAGCCCCGGTCACCGCTATCGTCCCGGAGTTCGCCCTCGCATTGGATGACAACGACTCTCGCCGCCGCGAAGTCACGCTGCGCATGCTGCTCGCACACAGCTCTGGCCTGCCCGCCTACGAGAAGCTTTTCCTGCGCGCTCAGACGCGAGAAGCCCTTCTGCAGGCCGCGTTCAGCACCCCACTTGCCGCCGCCCCCGGCACCTGCGCCGAATACAGCGACGTCGGCTTCATCATTCTGGGCGTCGTCCTCGAACGCCTCGCCGATGAATCCCTCGACGCCTTCTGCCAACGCGAAATCTTTGGTCCGCTCGGCATGACCCACACTACCTTCATTCCCACTTCCGCCTTTAAGAACTCCATCCCGCCCACCGCCGACGATCGCACTTTCCGCCACCGGATCATTCAAGGCGAGGTGCAGGACGAAAACGCGAGCATCCTCGGCGGCGTTGCCCCACACGCCGGCCTGTTCTCGACCGCCGAAGATCTGGCGATCTTCGCGCACGCCATGCTCAATGCCGGATATCCCATCCTCCGTTCCACCACCGTGGAACTGTTTTCGCGGCGAGAATCCGCTCCCGAGGGTAGTTCCCGAGCGCTTGGCTGGGAAACACCCTCAGCGCCCTCGCAATCCGGAAAGTACTTCTCGCCCCGCTCCTTCGGACACCTCGGTTACACCGGCACATCTCTGTGGATCGACCCGGACCGCCAACTTTCGATAGCGTTGCTAACCAACCGAACCTGGCCGGATTGCCAGAACCAAGCAATCAAACAGGTGCGCCCGGCATTTCACGACGCGGTGGTGGAAGCCTTGGGGAAGAACGCTTGAAACGCAAAGGATCGCAGGGCAAGTCCTCGAATCGCAAAGCGAGCGCAGAGCTCCGCCACCTCAGCACCGAGAAAACGAACTCTGCCTCCGCCGATCTCGATCGCAAGTCCGCACTCGAAATCGCCCGCATCATCAACGCTGAAGACGCCAAGGTCGCTGCCGCCGTGAAGCGCGCTCTGCGGCCAATCGCACAGGCTATCGATCTGATCGCCGCGGCGCTCTCCCAAGGCGGCCGCCTCATCTACGTCGGCACCGGGACCAGCGGACGCATCGCCGCCCTGGACGCCGTCGAGTGTCCGCCTACCTTTGATGTCGACCCGCGTATGGTCCAGTTCATCATCGCGGGAGGCCCAAGAGCGCTGGGTGTAGCCGTAGAAGCCGACGAAGACTCCCGCGAACTGGGCCGCAAGGCCATCGCGAAGAAGAGGCCAACCAAAAAAGATGTCGTCGTGGGCATCGCTGCCAGCGGACGCACTCCGTTCACCATCGCCGCCATCGAATATGCGCGCGCGCGCGGTGCACAAACCGTTGCCGTCGTCTGTAACCCGAAATCCCCGCTCGGCAAGGCCGCACATGTAGCCATCGTGGCGGAGGTCGGCGCGGAAGTACTTGCGGGCTCGACGCGCATGAAGGCCGGCACCGCGCAGAAGATGATTCTGAACATGCTAACAACCGGAGCGATGACCCGTCTCGGCTACGTCTACGGCAACCTGATGGTCAACCTCCACACGAAGAACGAGAAGCTGGCCGAACGCGGTGTGGGCATCCTGGAAAAAGCCGCCGGACTGAACCGTGCAGCGGCTCGCAAGCTCCTCGCCGCTGCGGGAGGTCGCATCCCCGTGGCTCTGGTGATGGCGAAGACTGGCGCGAGCCGCGCTGACGCTGTCGCTGCCCTGGACAGGTCCGCCGGCCGTGTCCGCCAAGCTATCGCTATCGGGAGGACCAAGTAGGTAGCCGGAGTTACAAAGGGCACTCCTGCACACAATTCCGAGTCCCACGCCCTCGCAATCCCCGCTAAAATAATCGCAGCACCCCGTCTAGAAGCTTCAGCGTGGGGCATCTCAGGAACTCATCACGACATGGATAAGCTCGTAATCCGCGGTGGCAATCCCCTGCTGGGGACGGTCCGAATCAGTGGCGCAAAGAACGCCGCCCTGCCTTGCATGGCGGCAGCGCTGCTCACCGAAGAACCGGTGATTCTTGAAAACATCCCGCAGGTGCGCGACATCGAGACCACGCGCAAGCTGCTTGCCGCCATGGGCGCCGAAGTCGAACTCGGCTACGGACGTGCTCATCATCGGACAACGATTTGCGCGCGCTCGCTCGCCGCTCCCGAGGCGTCTTACGAACTGGTCAAGACCATGCGGGCCTCCACACTGGTCCTCGGACCGCTTGTCGCCCGCTGTGGCCGCGCTCGCGTCTCGTTGCCCGGGGGATGCGCCATCGGTGCCCGACCCATTGATCTTCACATCAAGGGTCTGGAACGTCTGGGCGCCAAAATCACGCAGGAACACGGCTACGTCGAGGCCGTCACCGATCCGCTCAAAGGCGACCGCCTCCGCGGCGCCGAAATTGTCTTCGACAAAATTACCGTCACCGGTACCGAAGACGTGCTGATGGCCGCCACTCTTGCCGATGGCGAAACGATCATGGAGAACTGCGCCCGCGAGCCTGAAGTCGCCGACCTCGCCGCGCTGCTCAACTCCATGGGCGCTAAGATCCATGGCGCCGGCACGTCCACGATTCGCGTAAAGGGCGTCACCAAGCTCCACGGCGCGAAGCATCGCATCATCCCCGACCGTATCGAGGCGGGAACCTTCATCGTCGCCGGAGCCCTCACCGGCGGGGATCTCAACATCGCCGGATGCGACCCCGCGCACCTTACCGGTATCCTGCAGAAGCTCGCGGAAACCGGGGTGAAGACCGCGGTGAAAACCGACTCTGTCCGCGTCATGGGCGATCACCCTTTGCAAGCCGCCGACATGAACACCGAAGAATATCCTGGCTTCCCCACCGACATGCAGGCGCAATACATGGCGCTCACCACGCAAGCGGCAGGCACGTCGATCATCACGGAGAACATTTTCGAGAACCGATTCATGCACGCGCAGGAACTGGTCCGCATGGGCGCCAACGTCAAGATCGAAGGCCGCAGGGCTATCGTCCGCGGCGGAACTCCGCTCAGCGCTGCCGCCGTCCTCGCTTCGGACCTGCGCGCCTCCGCCTCGCTCGTGCTCGCCGCCCTGGTCGCTGACGGCGAGACCATCATTGACCGCGTTTATCACCTGGATCGAGGTTACGAGAACATCGAGGAAAAACTCAAAGCCGTGGGTGCTGAAATACGTCGTGTAGGCAACATCTTCCCCAAGCGAGCCGCAGCTCCCGCCCAATCGTGACGGGTAACGCGTTCGGCTCCGCACTCCGCCGAGCCTCAACTCCAGGAACTGTGGCCTGCTGCGAAGTCTTACTGTTTCCAAAACACCTGGAAGATTCCGAAGCGCGTGGTATGCGGAAATCTCTTCATCACCTCGGCCTTCACATCCGGCCGCATCGCCGCTCCCGGAAAATACGGCGCATCATTGATGACCACCAGGGAGAGATTGTCAGACTGGATCGCCTGCAGAATTTCCTCTGGCGGCGCGCCCGTATCGTCGTGCGCAACATTCGTCAACCCGGAAAGAAAGTACAGCTCGGGACAATCATTCCCCGCGTACATCAATCCGTTCGGACTGTGCGCTCGCAGGAAACGGGACAAGTCATCGAAGAACACGGCTTCTTCGATTTTCAACCCACCGGCTCGCGGCGCCCGCATCGTCTGCATGGGGCCGACTATCCATGTGATTTCGTAGATGTAGCGTGGAACGAGGCTGACCACACCAAACGCCAGATACAGTCCCACCAGCGAGGCCAGCGCATACGTCCCGCGCTGCGTCTTGCCCGTGGAGACGATCGCCACCAGCGCCAGCAGCGTGAGCGGCACCGAATAACTCAAGTAGATCGCAGCTGCAAATGGAAATTGCACCAGGCTGCAGGTTCCCGCCAGCGAGATCAGCAGCACAACCTGCTGCCGCTGAAGTTTACTGCGCGCGCCTGGCTTTCTCCGCACCCAAACCAGCACGGCTCCGAGCAGCACTGCAATCGGCGTTATTACCGTCACGGAACGCCAGACCGCCAAGACAATCTCGAACGACTGCGCGGCCCTCACCACAATTACAATCGCTCCCAAACCGAGAACCGCCCCAATAAGTTTTCCCTGGAACTTATCCCAATACATCGCCGCCGCAAGAACGCCCACCAGCGGCAGTGCCCACATAATGTTTTCAATTCCTACCGGGCGAATCACTCCCAGGCCAGCCGACCGCGAAACCGCGCTCGAAGTCACCCCCGACAGGAATTTCCACCCCGCCCCCGACCGCGCGTACGGTATCAGGAAAACGATGATCGGGCTTACAAAGCCGCACAGAAACGGAATCACCGCTGGCAATAACGTTCTGAATCGTTGCGCTGTTCCCGCCCGTACCCTCGCTTCTCCCAGCAGGAGAAGCCCCACAACCACCGCCGATGGAAGCACGAAATGGTACAGCTCCGGCAGGCCCAGTCGGGTGCGCAGCACCGTGAGCAGCACTGCCAGGAACAGCAGCAGCGCGCCCCCACTGAACACGCGGTATGGCCAGCTCGTTTTCGAGCTCTCTCGCTCCGAGCTTTCGCTCTGTTCGAGGAAGGCAAGAAATAGCAGCGCCCCGGCAATGTAGTACGCTCCGATCACTTTGATCAGGATCGACACTCCGCCGCATACTCCCGCCAAAAACAGCCATCGCCGCGTCCGCGCTTCCAGGTAACGCAGCAGCGCTGCCGCCCCAAACGTCGCGAAGAACAGGTTGTACCAGGAAGGCATGGCGGCGGGATAATTTGGATAACTCCACGCCACTGCGAGCAAAGTGACCATTCCCGCCGCAATTGCCGATGTAAAGCGCAGCGCAATATAGTAGACGGCCGGAAGCCACGCCAGAAAAAACAGAAACACGCAGATGCGCAGCGACATCAGATTCACGCCGAACGCTCGAAATGCCAGCGCATGAATAAAACTCAGTCCGCCCGTATAAATCTCCCCAAAGTCGCGATGCGGAAGTTGTCCCTGCATCACTCGCAGCGCGCTTTGGCTCAGAGTCCCGTCGTCGGCGGGGACCCAACCGCTGCCGACACGGCCGCCAACATACATTGCGGCGATGACCATCACCGCAACCAGCACCAGCAAGCGAACTACCCAGCCTTGGGCGGCCGCAACCACTGCCACTTCACTTTCGCTGGCCTCCAGCGCCTCCCAAGTTTGTTCGCAAACCCTTATTTCCACGCTCGGTATTTCTACGTTCTGGGCGGGGTCAATCTGAATTCCTGATTTCGTGGAGGTGTTCTCCATTTCCTTCTTCACTTTGCCTCCAGCGCCGTCAGACGCAGCTTCGCTTCTTTGCTGTCACGGTTCAGTTGCAACGCCCGCTGATATTCGAACCGGGCAGCGGACATATTCCCGCTCTTTTCGAGGGACACAGCGAGCCAATAGTGGTAGTCCCAAACCTTCGGGTCCATTGCCGCCGCTTGCAGCAGGTAAGGTTGCGCCTCCGCGTTCCGTCCATCCTGCAGAAGGGCGCGCCCCAGAAAATGTTTCGGAGCCGCTTGTTCCGGCACTAACTGCACCGCGCGCGACAACAACTGTTCTGCGTCCTTGTACTGGCCGTCCATCAAGTGAATATTGCCGCAGTTGTAGATAGCCGAATAAAGATTTGGTTCCTTCGACAGGATCTCCGAGCAAAGCACGAGCGCGCGTTCATAGTCGCCCATTTGTCCGTACAACCCGGCGACTCCCGCCATCCCTACTTCCGACTTGGCGTAATCCGGATCCACCCGATCCAGCCAAACCCGGCCCTCTTCGAATCGACCGGCGTGGATGTAAGCTTCCGCCAGCGCCAGCGGCCCATAGCCATATTCGGGATGGTCCCTCACCACCGACTGCGCCAGTGCAATTGCGCGATCATGCACTCCCATCTGGCTGTATTCCTTCGCCAGCCCCGCCACCGCATAAGGATTCCCCGGATACAGAGATTGCCCGCGTACCAAGAGCAGCAGATCGCTGCCCCAGTACACCTGCTGTGCGATCGACGCGCACACATAACTGCCGCAGAGCACGAGCACAGCGCACCCCTGCACCACTTGTGTGCTCCAAGCTTTGAGGGAGGGCAGCTTCCGCAGCCCCATCGCCGCCAGAATTGCAAACCCGACCGACGGCAAATACATGTAACGGTCGCGCACAAAATCGCCGTTGCCAAAGTTCCGCAAATACAGCGCGGGTGCAAGCCCGATCAAAAGCCACAATCCTGCAAAGGCAACGGTGGAATTCCCTTCGCGCCGATTCCAGTACCACAATCCAACCAGCACCGCTCCCAGCACCATCATGGGCACCACAACTTGACTTAGGATTGCGCCTGTAACATACGGTGTGTAATAAAGTGCCGTGATGCCCACCGGAACCAGTAACTGCCGCAAATAAATGGCGAGCACCAGCGGTAAAGTCCGCGCCACATCCATCATCCCGTGACTCGGATCAAACTGCCCAGTTACGTGCGGCAGTGCGTGCTCACGCAACAGCGCATAAGCCAACGTCACCAACGCATACGGAGCTGCCTCCATCGCCGCCCCAAGAACTCTCTGCCCCGGCGACGGTTTTTCTATCGCCGGGTGCAGCCACGCGTAGATCCCGACCAACGCAGAAAACACAACCGCCATTTCTTTGGTCAGTAGTGCGCATGCCAGCAGCGCCAGCGACGCCATCCACCAGGCGACTCTCTTCTTTCTTGCGGGATCGCGTCCGTTAAGAAACGCCGCAAAGGCCAGTGCAGCAAACATCGTCACCATCGTGTCTGAAGCGGCGGAAACCCACGCAACCGGTTCGATGTGGATAGGGTGCAGCGCAAAAATCAGCGCCGCCAATGCTGCCGTCCAGTAGTCCAGTCCCAGTCGCCGCACCAGCCAAAACACTGCCGTCACCGCGCCCACGTGTAACAGAACCGCTCCCAGGTGCCATCCCCACGGGCGCAATCCGAACAATGTGTAGTTCAACATCGACCAGGCCACGAACAGCGGACGGTAATACACCTGGTGTCGGGCCACGTGATACCACAGGTCACTCCCGAACGCGCGCGGCAGGTTGCTCCATGTCCGGATGATCGGACTGTTCACAATCTGCGGCCAATCGTCCCATACAAACTCGAAAGAAAGCGAGCCGCTGTAAACCACAAAAGTAACCAGCCCCAGCAAGGGCAACAACATGCCCGGCCGGTGCAGATACTTGGCCAGCAATTCGGATGCGCCAGGTTCCCGATACCCTTGCGTCTCGTCCATGTGCTTCGCGTCCGGAATCGATCGCTCCGCTCCAGATCAGAGCTGATACTAACTGGCCCTCTCGCTCGGCGCATGTTACCCAGGTTACCTAGGTGTGCCGCTTATTCCCGCATTTTGCCCTCCCTTTTATGCGACGATAAGCCCATGGGGTCTGTCACCGCAGTCGGATCCGCCAAGGCGGCGTGCCTGGTTTTGTGCGTCGATCTCGATGGCACCTTGATCCGCGGGAACGTTGTTTGGGAATGCGTCCTCCTGCTCCTCAAGACCCACCCCATCACGCTCCTGCGGCTTCCGTTCTGGCTGCTTTCAGGACGAGCCGCCCTTAAACGAAATCTCGCCGCCCAAGTCCGCCTCGACCCTACTCGACTGCCTTACCGGCAGGAAGTTCTTGATCTTATCCGGCAGGAAAAAGCCACCGGCCGTCGCATCGCGCTGGTCACGGCAGCCGATCGCGAACTGGCGGAGTCGATTGCGCGGTACCTCGGTTTGTTTGACGAGGTCCACGCCAGCGACGGCCGGGTAAATCTCAAAGGAGCGGCCAAAGCTGAGTTTTTATCCCAGCACTTCGGCGACGCCGGTTTTGAATATGTGGGCGACTCGGCCGCTGATGTGGAAGTTTGGCGCCACGCTCGGGCAGCCTACGTGGTCGGCACGGAAGCTCGCGCCGAGCAAGCCGCCGCCGTAACTGCGCTTAAGGGCGCCATCCTCGAACCGCATGCATCGTTCCGCACTTCGTTCCGCACCTCGTTCCGCACTTGGATCAACGCCATTCGTGGCCAGCATTGGGCGAAAAATCTATTGCTCTTCTTGCCCCTCGCCCTATCCCACAACCTCGCACTCGCGCCTGTTGTCCGCACCTTCATTGGCTTCGCGCTCTACGGCTTTTGCGCTTCCGGACTCTACATCCTCAACGACCTTCTCGATCTGCATTCCGATCGCGAACATCCCTGGAAAAAAAAACGCCCCTTCGCCACCGGCGAACTTTCCATTCCCGAAGGGCTGCTCGCCTCGTTCCTATTGCTCTCCGCGGCAGTGGGAACGGGGTTCGTGCTCGACGTGCACTTCGGCTTGGCCTTGGTCGGATATGCCGTCCTTACTATGTCGTATTCGCTCTATCTGAAAAGGATTGCGCTGCTCGACGTCTTCGTTCTCTCCAGCTTCTACAGCGTCCGCATCCTCGCCGGGGCCCTGATTTCCGCAACGCCGCTCTCGCACTGGTTCCTGGCGTTTTCAATGTTCTTCTTTCTTAGTCTCGCCATGGCAAAACGTTACTCTGAGTTACTCCATGCCAGCGACCTGGTTCAGACTGGTAACTCCGGACGTGGCTATCGCACCGGGGACCGCGAGCTTCTGCTCTCGCTCGGCGTCGGCAGCAGTTTTTCCGCCGTCGTCATTTTCAGCCTCTATGTGCACAGTCCGGAGGTGCGCCTGCTCTACTCCTCGCCGGAGTTTCTGTTTCTGCTTTGCCCAATCGTTCTCTATTGGCTCAGCCGAACCTGGCTGATGGCGCATCGCGGAGAATTAAAGGAAGACCCAGTTACCCTCGCCATTCGGGACCCAGTCAGTTATGGAGTGGCCCTGGCGTCGGCGGTGGTGATCGCAGCGAGCATGATACACACCCATTGGTAAGAAGATGAATGGTAAGGGGATGAAATTAGGCCAACTGGCCTCAAGTTATAAAGCTGACTTTCGACACACTTGGCTCGGTACACACTTGGTATGACTGGTCAATCATCAGCAGCCGCGACCTTGCGCAAGCAACCCACGGCTTCACCGTCCGTCAGAGGAATCCTCTCCTGGGGGCGTTACCCGAAGACCGCGCACCAATACGTCCACAAGCCGGCATGGAACGACCAGGTGCCGAAAATCCTCAGGGCTGCGGCGCCTGGCTCCCTGCTCCCCTACGGTCTTGGCCGCAGCTACGGTGACTCCTGTCTCAACGCCGGCCGCGAACTGATCGACTGCCGCCGCCTCAACCGCATCCTCGGTTTCGACGAATCCACTGGCTTGCTGCGCTGCGAAAGCGGCGTCAGCATCTCCGACATTCTCGACGTATTCCTCCCTAAAGGATGGTTTCCTCCCGTCACCCCCGGCACCCGCTTCGTCACGGTCGGCGGAGCTATCGCCAACGACGTGCACGGTAAGAACCATCACCGGGCAGGAACCTTCGGCGCACACGTCCGCCAAATCGTGCTGCATCGCTCGAACGACGGTCTTGTTGTCTGCAATTCCGAAATCAATTCAGATATGCTAGGCGCCACCATCGGCGGTCTCGGCCTCACTGGCGTAATCGCCTGGGCGGACATCCAACTGAAACGCGTGGCTGGACCCTGGATCGACGCCGAGTCCGTTCCTTTCGGTTCGCTAAACTCGTTTCTCAATCTCAGCCGCGATAGCAACGACCGCTTCGAATACACTGTGGCATGGCTCGACTGTTTCGCCGGGAAAAAACCTCGTGGCATCTTCTTTCGCGGCAACCATGCCACCGATCATAGTCCCGGCCATGGCAAAACATTTCACCCCAAGCGCGGCCCCAAGTTGCCCTTCGCACTCCCGGCCTGGATGCTCAATCGTTATTCTGTAAGAGCCTTCAACACCGCTTATTACACAATTCATGCAGCCAGGAAAGGCGCAACCGCCGTTGCTTACGATTCGTTTTTCTATCCGCTCGATTCCATTCGGCAATGGAACCTGCTCTATGGCAGACAAGGTTTTCTGCAATATCAGTGCGTAATCCCGGATACGAACCTCGAAGCCGTTGAGGAATTACTCGATCGCATCGCGCACTCCGGCATGGGCTCTTTCTTGGGTGTGCTGAAACAGTTCGGTTCCGCGCCACCGGCCGGCATGCTTTCATTCCCCCGCCCGGGACTCACCATCGCGCTCGACTTCGCCATGCGAGGCGAGCGTACGCTCAAACTGATGCAGTCACTCGATGAAGTTGTCCAGCAAAGTGGAGGAGCGCTTTACCCCGCGAAAGACGCCCGCATGAGCCCAGCCCTGTTTGAGGCCTCGTTTCCGCGCTGGCGCAGCTTCGTCCCCTACATCGACCCGAAAATGTCGTCTTCATTCTGGCGGCGTGTGACGGAGGCCCAACAGTGATGACTGTCACCGCGCCCGCGACAGGTATGAGGAAGGTGGTCGTTCTTGGAGCTACTTCCGGCATAGCGTTAGAGGTCGAGCGGCAATTGGCTCGTCAGGGCTGCGAGTTATTGCTCGTAGCTCGCTCAGCGCAGCGCCTCGCTGAATTACAGAGTGACTTAGCCGCTAGAGGCGCCCGACAAGTTTTCACTTATGCTGCCGAGTTAGCCTACGTTCAGCACCACGCCGACATCTTTGATTTTGCCCGCCGCACGCTCCCTGACTTTGACACGGTCCTCCTCGCTTACGGCTCCATGCACAACCAGAAGGCTTCAGAAACCTCGGTCGACGTACTCCTGGAAGAACTACAAGTCAACTTTGTCAGTGCCACCGCGATCCTCACCCTGTTCGCCGCCGAGTTAGAACGTCGCCGCACCGGATGCCTGGCCGCCATCACCTCCGTCGCCGGAGATCGAGGACGCCGCTCCAACTACGTCTACGGCTCGGCGAAAGGCGCGCTTTCCCTTTTCCTCCAGGGACTCCGCAGCCGCCTTCATTCCGCGGGCGTCCGTGTCGTCACCATTAAGCCCGGACCGGTCCAGACTCCAATGACCGACCACCTGCCCAACTCCCCGCGCTTTGCCGATCCCGAGCAGGTTGCCCGCGACATCGCACGCGCCCTCGAACGCCGTTCTCCCGACGTCCTCTACACTCCAAAAGTCTGGCGCTACATCATGACCGCCGTACAGCAGATCCCGGAAACCATCTTCAAACGCTTGTCGTTCTGAACACTTGCCCAATCGGCATAGGGGAACGGGTCGCCCCGCCTCCCCTGCCACACCACCGGACATGCGGGTCCGCATCCGGCGGTTCGGCGGATTAAGCTGACCGCACGACCATAGGCGGCAGTCCGAGCGTGGCAAAGTAAGCATTCGGCAAAGCGATGGCTAGGGCGGGCGAGTTTGCGATGCGCCACGGGCCGTGGGGGCTCCCGGCGGTTTGCGCCGCCAGGTCTGTGCCCACACCCCGTTTGCGAAGTTCGCGAAATCGCGTTCGTCCCTGCTTCCATTGCTTCCACACCGCAGACCGGAGTCGACGGCGTAGCCACGTTTCAAGGCGTTGCAATACCGAAGGCGTTTGACAGTCGCCGAAGTACCCTAGCCATCCTCGTAGATAGGTCGCAAGATCCTTGACCATCTGCGTCAGGCTGATGCCGCGGGTTCTCTGCGTCTGGTCCCGGATCCTCTCCTTAAAGCGAGCGAGGACTTTGGGGGCGATCCGCCGCCTTGGTTCTCGTTCGCCGGTGAAGCTGAATCCGAGGAACTTTCTTTGCCTCGGTTGAGCCACGGCACTCTTCGCCTGATTCACCTTGAGCTTGAGACGATGTGTGATAAAGCATGTAACGCTCTCCATCACTCGCTGTCCCGCTCGTTCGCTGCCCACGTAGATGTTGCAATCGTCGGCGTAACGCACGAAGCGGTGACCGCGCCGCTCTAACTCCCGATCCAGTTCGTCGAGCACCAGGTTACTGAGCAACGGTGAAAGCGGGCCGCCTTGAGGCGTTCCCTCATCCACCGCACTCACCAGCCCATCCTCCATCACTCCGGCCTCCAGGAATGCTCCAATCAGCTTGAGCATTCGTTTGTCGGCCACGCGCTTGGCTACCGCCGCCATCAGGCGGTCGTGATTGACTCGATCGAAAAACTTCTCCAAGTCGAGATCCACCACCCAGCGATGCCCTTCGGCGATGTATTGCTGCGCCTCGTGTACCGCTTGCTTCGCGCTACGTCCCGGTCGAAAACCGTGGCTGTGTTCGGAGAACGTCGGATCCCAGCGCTTCTGCAGAACCTGCAACACCGCTTGCTGAACAAACCGATCCAGCACGGTTGGAATGCCAAGCTTGCGCACTCCGCTGCCGTCCGGCTTCGGGATTTCCACCCGCCTCACCGGCTGCGGTTGATAGGTTCCGCTTCGTAGCTGTTCCCCGATTTCCAGCCCATGCTGCTTCAGGTACTCCGGAAGTTCGTCGACGGTCATCCCATCCACCCCCGGACTCCCTTTATTGGCCATGACTCGTTGTAGTGCCTGCTTGCAGTTTTCCAGCTCGCAGACTTCTTCCATCAGTCGTTCGGTTCCAGCCAGGCTTTCGGTCTTGCGCTTCGCCATGAGCGTTTCGGTCCCTTGCTCGGCGGCCTTCGGAGCATCACTCCTACTTTCCGCCGGAAAGGCCAGCACCTCTTGTTCGGGCTGGTTTTTCTGCCGCTGTCCGTTCATGAGTCGCGCCGCTTACTTGCCCTTTCCTTTACTCCCCTTCCGGGGTACCGTTCGGGCCTTCGATCCTCGTTTCCGGCTCGGCCTATCTGTTTCTCCACCTTTCGGCCTTGGAGTGCCTCAATATCCTTGCCGACTGCAGGACCTACTTTGCCCTCTGCTGACTTCTGCGGCCCGATCAGAATGAATCGCTTCACCCTCAGTCACGTTCTCTGTGACGTGCCGCAGATCTCCCGAGGTAAGTTCGACCGCCTTCGACACGCAACCGCCGGATTTACCACCAGTGAGCTTGATGGATATGGGCTTCGCAGTCCTATGCCCGCTCGCCCGCCACCGTAAGCCTCATATCCGGTTCTTGTTCATCGGCTCGCGTCTTTGCTCCACGCTTCTTTCAGGCCCCGCCTCGCGGCGAGTGTTGTTTCACCCTTGCGCTTCGCTATGACTTCACTTCCATCAAGTTGTCAAAGGGACTTTCACCCTCAAGCTGTCGAACATGCTCGGCACACATAGAAAAAGGGCCGCATCGCTGCGGCCCTTCGCATTTAGTGAGAACCGAGAACTAAGGACTGGTGTTAGCTCCTACCTTCTTCCGCGTCCGCCACCGCCGCCAGAGTGTCCACCACCGTGACCTCCCTGACCACCGCCCGGACCGCGTCCACGACCGCGCCGCCGACGATTGCGATCACGATCGCCGCCTCCGCCGCTGGGACGCCCTTCGCGCGCACCTTCTGGACGCGCGGCCCCCGCCTCTACCGAGGCAACGACTCCATCTACACGGTTGAAGTTCGGCTCATCATCCGCATCGAACTCTGCACCGCCTTCGATCACTGCCGTCGGTGTGCCCTGCGCGACCGCTGGTGCCGCCGGTGCTGCCGTATCTGCGGCCTGATCCAGTTCCGGAGGCGGAGTCCCACCGCCCATCTTGGCGCGCTGCTCTTTCAGGATCGCCTTCCGGGACAGCTTGATCCGGTTGCCTTCGACGGCCAGAACTTTCACCAGCACCTGGTCGCCTTCTTTCAGCTCATCGCGAAC
>Ga0074044_10000034_pt1 | contig 130214 bp, 101 predicted proteins | sample BogForMeECP23OM1_FD_94443 | JGI IMG/M metagenome (GOLD analysis project Ga0074044, IMG submission 94443) | Bog forest soil microbial communities from Calvert Island, British Columbia, Canada - Bog Forest MetaG ECP23OM1 | ecosystem: Environmental > Terrestrial > Soil > Wetlands ...
CCACCGAGAGGATTGTGGCTTGCAGGTATTCATCGAGCCTGTGCGCGAAGGTGCCCGCTGCAAGCGCGAGAAGGACTGTGGCGGCGGCGAGGAGCCTTGACTTCATTTCGCGGGGATCCCTCGGCCGTAATCATTCGTCGGATCGCGGTACATGGTGTGGACATGGAGGGAAGGGTCGCCGCCGAGCGTTTGAGGTGCGTATTCGATGACGAGATGCGGGCCCTGAATTCGATAGTAGGCGGAGATGTTTTTTCCGGGAGCCGCGGTGGTTGGACCGCTCCAGGCGAACCAGGTCTCGTTGATATCGGCTTTCAGTTCGGCCATGCGGGCGGCGGCGGCGCTTTCGTGAACGATGTCCGCCCATTCGGAGATGACATCGAGCAGCATGGCGCGTTGGCGATCGTTCATAGCGGACGCTTTTAGGCCTTCGGGCTGGATGGTTTTGCCATCCTGGCCGGGGCCGAGGACGAGATCGGCGAGGCGGAAGCTGAGGATAGCTTGTTTTTTCTGCGATTCGTCAAGCGCGTTAAGCAGAGCGAGGCCCTTGTCGCTCTCTGGACCGAGAGGCCGCACGGTTTTTCCGTTGCTGGTGAAGAGAGCGGGTTGCGCGCCGGTGAGAGTGGGAGTGAGGATGCCGCGTTCGCCAGCGATGGTGATGTTGAGGGCTAAATGGTGGCCGCCGAATTGGAGCATCCAAGGATCTTTTTCGGAGGGCTTGCCTAGGATGGAGATGTAATAGAGATCTTTGCCGAACATGGCGCCGCCTGGCGGGCCGCCTGGAGCGCCTGGAGGCGGACCATTGCGATCACCGGGTGGCGGATTGCCATTGTTGCCGCGTGGAGGCTGGCCGCTATCGGTGGCTTTGAGAACTTCGTCACCTTCCATGATTTGCTGAACCTTTTCAAAGCCTTTTTGGCTGAGGGCTGCGGAGACTAGCGCCATGGCAGCGGAGCGTTGCGCGGGATTCATGTCTTTCAGAGGGATGCCGCCACGAGGAACGAACGAAGTTGGAAGGTTGGACCAGGTGGCGCGCTGCTTTTCGTCGTCGAAGGCGTATAGCACGCTTCGGCGCTGCTTGTCATCGAGAGAGGAGAGAAACTTATTTGCAGCGCTGACGATTCGAGAGGTGGGGGTGTCGGAGCGGGAGGCTGTGAAAGACGAGCCGATCAGGGCGAGTGCGGCGACGCCCATGATTCTTCTTGCAAAGATGCGCATTCGTGATTCTCCTCGACAGCCGGTTTCCAACGGCTCGTATGTGTATTTCCCGAAATCGCGGGATTGCGTTCCCAGGGGAAGAAGATAGCGCTGATTCTTGTCTGGAGCTAGTGGTTGGGCAGGGTGCCCGAAAGAGATCACGGCGAATCGTGCCCTTACAGAGTCCAAAAAGCAGGTTCCTGCCGACAAGGTTGGAACCTTCGGTCGCTTCGCTCGGAGTGACAAATTGTTGTGCGCGACGTTGTCGTGGGTGCGAATTGCTTCAGGGGCTGAAGCCCTTACAGTAGTATCGCTTTGTGGTACGGCTGAAGCCGTGCCCTTCCAAGGAGATAATCCAACACCCGCATCGCGCCCTCTTGAAGTGTGCGGAGTCAGCACGCGCAGCCTGAAGGCTGCGGGGATTGGCGACCGGCGGAGAAGAGGGCACGATGTATCGTGCCCCTACAAGATCGAAGAAGCGGACTCCTCGCTGCGCTCGGAATGACAAATTGGTGTGGCTGCGCGGCGGAGAAAGTGGCTGCAGGGCTGTGCGGCACCGAAAATGGCGGGGGCTGGCTACTGCTCGGTGAGGGCTTCCATGGGGGAGACGCGGGCGGCGCGTTGAGAGGGGAGGAGGCAGGCGGCAAAGCAGACGACTCCCATTACGCACGCGGCACTGGCGAGGATGGGGAGGTTGAGCGGCTGGACGTGGAAGAGGACGGTGTTCATGGCGCGGCCGGCTTGCCAAGCTCCGAGCAAGCCTAACAGCGTCCCGGCAGTGAGCAAGCGTAGCGAGAGAGAAAGAAATTGGAGGCGGATCTGCCGGGGCTGCGCCCCGAGGGCCATGCGCACGCCGATTTCGCGACGACGCTGGGCCACGGCGTAGCTCAGAACGCCATAGGTGCCGATGGCAGTAAGCAACAGAGCGATCCCGGAGAAGAAGCCAGACAGCAGCGCTGGAGAGCGACGGGCGACAAGGCTATCGGTAATGCGAGTGTCCATCGACTGAAGGTCGCTGACCGGTATGTTGGGGTCGATTTGCCGAACTGTTTTTTGGAGCGCCAACGCGAACGATTCCGGCGGAAGACTCGTGCGGGCGGCGACGAAGAAGCTGTCACCGATACGGAAGGCGTAGGGATAATAAACCGCGCCCTGGGCTGCGTCTTCGGTGAGCCCCGCTTGTTTGACGCCGCCGACAACGCCGACGATAGTAAACGCATCGACATCTTTCCCCGCTTCAGAGCCGTTCCACAATTGTTGGCCAATGGCGCTGCCGTTTGGCCAGTAATGCCGCGCGAAGTCTTCATCGACAACGCAGACGCGCTCGGAGCGGAGTGAATCGGCGGCTGTGAGGAAACGTCCTGCGCGCAGGGAAAAGCCCATGGCGCGAAAGTAGTCGCCACTTACGCCGTAGGAGTAGTTGCCTCGCACGGATTCGCCTGGACGGACAATGTAGCCTCTTACGGTGGCGGCGCTTTTGCCGGTCTTGCCACTGAAGGGCACATTGTCGACCACGCCCGCGGACTGGACCCCGGGCTTGCGGCTAGTTTTGTCCAACAGGCTTTCCACGAATTTCAGACGAGCTTCGGGTGGATAGTTCGCCCAGGGAAGAAGGATCTGGCCGGTGAGGACGTGGTCGGACTGGAAGCCCGGAGAAACGGTCATCACACGCTGAAGACTGAGAGCCAGGAGACCGGCCCCGGCCAAGAGCACAAATGCCAAGGCAATCTGAGAGACGATGAAGCCATGTCGCAGGATTTGACCGGCGCGGCCGCTTGTTTCGCCGCGGCTCTCTGATTGAAGTGCATTGCCGAGATGGCGTCGAAGATTGAACCAAGCGATAGGCACAGCGAGCACAATTCCCAAGACAATAGCTGCGACCAGGCCCGCCAATGCCAATCGCGCATCGAAGGCGATGCGGCTGCCCAGCGGCAGGCGGTCCGCGCCCAACACACGAAGGAGATGGATTCCGCCGGCGCCGACGGCGAGGCCGAGTATTCCGCCGGCCAGCGTGAGCAATGTGGTCTCGACGAGCGTTTCTCTCACGATGTATCCCCGGCCCGCTCCGAGGGCCTGCCGCACGGCGAGTTCTTTGACGCGAGCGTTGGCACGAATAAGAAGCAGGTTTACAAGATTGACTGTGCCAATTAAAAGGAGGACGAGTACGCCTGCTTCCAGCAATAGCAGGGTGGGGCGGATGGCTGCGACATGGTCGGCATGCAATGGCACTATCAGGGAACGAAAGCCTGCATCGGCGATCATTTTGGCCTGCGGGTCGTCTACCTCCAGTGCAGCGTTCTGCGCGTCGAGCTGAGACTGCGCTTGCTCGAGAGTGGCACCCGGTCGGATGCGGGCAATCATTTGGATGACATTTCCGCCGGAATGGCGATCCCTGGGTGTGCGATCTTCAGGGCGCGATGCCAGGGGCAGGAACACGCGGGCATCGGAAGAGAGGAAGCGGAAGGCGGGAGGCAGGACGCCGATCACGGTTCTGGGAACACTGTTTACACGAATCTGCTTTCCGAGCACATTGGGATCGGCGTTGAATTGTTGACGCCAAAATGTGTCGGAAAGAATGGCGACATGGTCGGTATCGGAAGTGGTTTCTTCGTCTGTGAAGGTGCGTCCGATCGCTGGGCCGAGGCCAAGAGTAGAGAAAAAATCTGGAGAGATGCGCATGGTAGGCTGGCGTTCTGTTGAGCCCGGCTCGCCGATAATCTCCGTGCCGTAGCTATAGATCGAGAGGGAGGGGAAGGCGGGAAGATGGCCGCGGCGTTCGTAATAGTTGGTCAGCGAGGAACCGTCGCGATCGACGCCAGCTTTCGGATAGGTGTTGAAGATGGTCACGAGGCGGCCAGGCTCGGGAAATGGCAGAGGACGAAGCAGCACCGAATCGATGACGGCGAAAATTGTTAGATTGGCGCCTAAACAAACGGCGAGTGTCAGCAGAGCGGTGGCTGTGAATCCGGGCGTTTTGCGTAGTAGACGGGCGGCGTACCTCAGCTCTCTACGGAACTCATCGAACAAGTGAACGCCAAATGCTTCGCGGCAGTCTCCTTTGACATTGGTGAGGCTGCCGAGTTCTTGCTGTGCGAGGCGGGATGCTTTTTCTGGTGACATGCCGGTGCGCATGAGTTCATCGGTGTATTGCTCGATGTGAAAGCGCAGTTCCTCGCTCATACCTTCTTCAAATTCACGCCGCCGGGCGAGCACGCGGAAGAAAGAACGCAAGCGTTTGAACATATCAGACTTCCTCCGAAGTTGTGTTCAGTGCCGCGGCAATCGCGTTCGCTAGCCGGTTCCAGCCCGCCGTTTCATCACGCAGACGACGGCGGCCTGCGGCTGTTAAGGTGTAATACTTCGCCCGGCGGTTATTCTCGCTCTGGCCCCATTCGGCGGCGATCAGATCGTGATGCTCCAATCGATAGAGTGCCGGATATAAGGATCCCTGCGGAATCTCGAGCGCATCCCCTGAGATCTGACGGATGCGCACCAACACGCCGTATCCGTGCAGCGGCTTCAAGGACACCGCTTTGAGAATCAGCATATCGAGTGTGCCTGGGAGTAGCTCCGCGGTTTTGGTCACAGTGTAGTGGCCCCCTAGTTAGGCTAGGAGTGTACCGGACGCTCTCCTAGTTTGGCAAGGGGAAAGCTGGTCGAGCGGGTTTGTGGCGAAAGTTGGAGAGTAATGACGGTGGGCCGGAGGCGGCGGGAAAAGGGCACGATGTATCGTGCCCCTACAAAATCGAAAAAGCGGATTCCTCGCTGCGCTCGGAATGACAATTTTTCTGGATGGCGGCTGGGCTAGAGGGTTTTGGAGAAGAGGGGTTTGGCGTTGAGGTGCTGCTTTTCCAGGTAGGGGTCGAAGAGCATGGCCAGGTTGCGGATGAAGATGCGGCCCAGCTGGGTGGTGCGGATTTCGTTGGGAGTGAGGATGGCCAGGCCGTCTTCGCGGAAGGGTTCGAGGCGGGCTAGTTCGTCGGCGAAGTAGTGGTCGAAGTCGATGGCAAATTCCTCCGAGATTTCGTCCTTTAAAACAATGGTGTGGCAGAGGAGACGGCTGATTACTGTGCGGCGAAGGCGGTCGTCATTGGAGAGGTGGTAGCCGCGCATGGTAGCGATGCCGCGCTCATTGACGGCTTTTTCCCAGGTGGGGATGTCACGCTGATTTTGGGCGTAGGCGTTTTGGATGCCGCTGATGGCGGTGATGCCCATGCCGTAGAGGTCGGCGCCAGCTTTGGTGGTGTAGCCCTGGAAATTGCGGTGGAGGGTGCGATTTTGCTGGGAGACGGCGAGCTCGTCGCCGGGTTTGGCGAAGTGGTCCATGCCGATGTAGAGGTAGCCTGCTTCGAGGAATTTGAGGAGGCCGGTGCGGAAGATTTCGAATTTTTGCATGCCTTCGGGGAGATGGCCTTCGAAAGAGTTCTGCTGCTTTTTTAGCCAAGGGACGTGGGCGTAGCTGAAGAGCGCTACGCGGTCGGGGGCGAGTGTGAGGATTTGGTCGACGGTGTGGGCGAAAGTTTCGGCGGTCTGGTAGGGGAGGCCGTAGATGAGATCGACGTTGACGCTATCAAAGCCGAGGTCGCGAGCGGATTGGATTAGGTTGGCGGTGAGTTCGTAGGGTTGGACTCGATTGATTGTTTTTTGAACTAGCGGATGGAAATCCTGAATGCCCATGCTTAGGCGATTGAAACCTAGCTTGCGGAGAGTTTCGAGGTGTTCGCGGCTGGTGACGCGGGGGTCGACTTCGATGCCGATTTCGGCGTCTGGGGAGAAGGTGAAGCGGTCGCGGGTAAAGCCGAAGAGATCCTCGATTTGCGGGGGAGTTAGATACGTGGGAGTGCCGCCGCCCCAGTGGAATTGGACGACCGGGCGATCTTTGGAAACGCTGCGGCTGACGCTGGTGACTTCGCGCTTCAGGATTTCGAGGTAAGGGGGAGAGACGGCTTTATTTTTTTGGATGATGACGTTGCAGGCGCAGAAGAGGCAGAGGCTTTCGCAGAAGGGGATGTGCATGTAGAGGGAGACGGGGGATTTGGCGGCGTCGGCTTGAGCATGAACTTTTTCGAGGTCGGCGGGGCCGAATGAATCGTTCCACACGGGGGCGGTGGGGTAGCTGGTGTAGCGAGGGCCGGGGCGGTTGTAGCGGGAGAGGAATTCTTCGCTGACGCGGAGTTCTTCCCGCATGGTTTGGAGAGTTGGATTTGCGAGCGTCATGAGGTAGTTCCGTGGCTGACGCGGTGGGGTGGGGCAAGCCCCACCCCTACGGCGGTCTTGGCGGCGGGCTTGGCTTCTTGCAGCAGCGATTGTTGGCCGGTTTCGATAAACAACTTAGCATTTTCGACGGGAGTGTGTTGCAGGATGCCGTGGCCAAGATTCAGGATGTGGCCGACACCGGAGAGCGCCGAAATTGCGTCTTGGGTGGCGCGACGAATTTCTTCGGGAGGGCCGAAAAGTACAGTGGGGTCGATATTGCCTTGGATGGCGACTTTAGGGCCGAGGTTTTCTCGAAGGGCGCGCATATCCACACGCCAGTCCACGCTTAGGACGTTTGCGCCGGAGCGGGCTACGGCTGGAAGCAAGTGATGAGAGGCCTTCGTGTAGTAGATGAGGGGAGTTTGTGGGGCGGCGGAGGCAAGGGCGGAAATGATCTCTTGAACGGCGGGGAGAGCGAAGTCTTCGTAATCGCGAAGGGAGAGTTCGCCGCACCAGGTGTCGAAGAGTTGAACGGCGGCGGCTCCGGCGGCGATTTGAGCTTTTAGATAGGGGATGGTTGCTTGCGCGATGCGATGGAGGAGATCGCGAAAGGTGGCGGGTTCGCTGAGAAGGAAACTTTTTACCGTGGCGAAGCCTTCTTTGGTGCGGCCTTCGACCATGTAGCAGGCGAGTGTCCAGGGAGCGGCGGCAAAACCGAGGACGGGAACGGTGGGGCCGACTTTGCGGACGATGCGGCGAATGGTTTCGGGGAGGAAGGCGGTTTCGACTTCGGGGTCGAAAAGCTTGAGTTTCTCGACATCGCGCTTCGAGCGGACAGGCTCGGGCAAGTTGGGGCCGGCATCGCCGAGTTCGAGCTTGAGTCCCATGGCTTCGGCGGGGATGAGAATGTCGGAGAAGACGATGACGGCGTCCACGCCGAGCAAGCGAAAGGGTTGAAGGGAGACTTCAACGGCGAGATCGGGCGTCTTACAAACCTCCAGAAAGGCGTGGTTTGCGCGAATGGCGCGGTATTCGGGGAGGTAGCGGCCGGCCTGGCGCATCATCCAGACGGGAAGGCGCGGGAGAGTTTCGCCACGGCATGCACCGAGGAATAAGTCTTTTCGATTGAGAGGGGCGGAGGTGGTCATCTGGCGCCTGACGAAGAGGATAGCAAATCCAGGAGATGATTGCAGAAGACGAAGGCGAAACTCGAAATACGAAAATGGGGCCTCAAGGCCTGTGCGGGCTAGCTCGCGGGTGGGCTATACTCTGGGGAACGTCAAAAACACTGAGTTGGGCTGCGGCGCGGCTGAAGATGCACGGCCCGGCTGTGGAAAAAACAGGATTGCGGAGTTCATGAGTCATTTGTTCTTAATTTTGACGATTGTCGCGTACGTGGGGAGCCTGATTTTTTATTTGGGCTTTCTGAATACGGGCAACGAGACGATGGGGCGGCTGGGAACGTTATTGCTCGGGCTGGGGCTCGTCGCGCATTATTTTGCGCTGCTGGAACGGTCGCGCGGACTGCACACTGTTCCATATCATGACCTTTATGGGTCCATGTCTCTGTTTGGGTGGCTGCTAGCACTGACGTATTTGGGGCTGGAGCTATTTCACCAGCAGCGGTCGGTGGGTGCGTTTGTTTTGCCGTTTATTATTGTGTTTTTTGTGGCGGCGCATCTGGCGCCTGCGGATCGATTGTCTCCTGCCCCTGCCAAGGGCGTGATCTTTGCTTTTCACGTTACGTTGAGCATTCTTGCCTATGCGGCGTTTGCGCTTTCGTTTGTATTCAGCTTGATTTTTCTGGGCGAGGAATGGCTGCTGCGAAGCCGAAAGCTCGGCAATGTCGTCTGGAGACTTCCGCCGCTTGAACTTCTCGAACGCATGAGCCGATCGAGTGTTTTTGTGGGACTGGTGTCCATCGCCATCGGAACGGCGCTCGGATTCGTGTGGGTCGACCGGCTGCGCGGCCAGATTTGGTACTACGACCCGAAGTACGTGATCACCTTACTGGTGCTTCTTCTCTACGTGCTTTATTTTCATTTGGCGCGGACGGCTGCATGGCGCGGAGCTCGGGCGTCGAAACTGTGCATTTTTAATTTTTTCGTGGTGGTGGTGAGCTTTACCGTGGTGAATTTGTATCTGTCGCAGAGTCATCGGTATTTTTAGGGAGAAAGTGAATAGTGAGTAGAAACGGCGCACCGCGACCCAGAGTAAAGAAGCGGCCACAGAGCGTGAGTTCGGCCGCACAGGAAGCAGCGGGGTAGTGATGGAAATTGTTCTTGTCGGATTGAACCATCGCACGGCGCCGGTCGAGGTGCGCGAGCGGGTGTCTTTCACGGCCGAACAGTCGCGCAAGGCGGCGGAAGAATTGCGCTCGCGGGGGATCCTGCAAGAAACGCTTGTGCTTTCGACGTGCAACCGCAGCGAAATTTATGGCGTACCGCCGGAGAGTTCGCATGAATGCGCGCCGGGATTGTCTTCCTTCCTAAGCGAGTTTCATTCTGTCAGGGCGGACGTGCTGGGCGTGTCGCTCTATCATCACTATGACCGCGCGGCGGTGCGGCACCTTTTCCGTGTTTCGGCGGGACTTGATTCGATGCTGCTTGGCGAAGCGGAAATTCTGGGGCAGGTGAGGGAAGCGTATCGCTACGCGCATGAGTACGGGGCGACCGGCCCGGTGTTGAACCGATTGTTCCAAGGAGCGCTAGAGGTAGGAAAGCGCGTACGTTCGGAAACGGAGCTGGGAACGCGGCCGATGTCCGTGGCGTCCGCCGGAGTGAAGCTAGCCGAGCGAATTTTCGGAAAGATGAACGAGCGAATCGCTCTTGTGCTCGGCGCGGGAACGATCAGCGAACAGGTGGTCAATCAGCTGAGAGACCGCGGCATTGCGCGGCTCTTCCTGATGAACCGTTCGCGAGAGCGAGCGGATGAGCTGGCGGTTCGCTTTGGCGGAAAAGTTGTTGAATGGGGTGAATGGGAAACGGCGCTGACCGCGGCTGATGTGGTGGTTTCCTCGGTGGCTTCGGAAGAACCTGTCTTGCGGCGAGAGACTCTTGAGGCGGTTATGTCTGCGCGCGGCAACCGCGCGCTCTTCCTGATGGATCTGGGAATGCCACGCAACATCGAAGCTTCCGCGGCGGAGCTCTATAACATTTACATGTACAACATCGACGATCTCACGGAGATTGTCGAGCAGAATCGGCACGCCCGCGAGAGTGAAGTTCCTCGGGCCGAAACGATCGTCGACGAACATGTTGGCAAGTTTCTTTCCTGGCAGGCGAGCGTGGAATTGGTTGGATTGGTGGACGCACTCCGCGAGCGATTGCGCGAGGAACGGGAGGCCTTTATTCGCGCACGCATGGACTCCATGAATCACCTGACCGTGGCGGAACGGGAGCGCATGGAATCCATGATGGACGAATTGCTGGAGAAACTGCTGTTGGAGCCGGCTGAGCGGCTGCGCGGCGAAAAAGAACTGCGCCGCAAGATTCAAAATGTGGAAGCGTTGCGCGATCTTTTTCTGTCGAACAGGGAGAAGCCTTGAGGCACCTGCGTATTGGCACTCGAGGCAGTCTGCTTGCGAAATGGCAGGCGGAATTTGTCCGCAAACAACTCTTCGCCAGCGCTGGAGTGGAAACCGAGATTGTCATCATCAAGACTTCCGGCGACAAGCTGCAGGCTGCGCCACTCTCACAAGTTGGCGGGAAGGGGATCTTCATCAAGGAGCTCGAAGAAGCTCTGCTCGAGGAGACGATTGATCTGGCGGTGCACAGCGTCAAGGATGTTCCTACGGATACGCCTTCGCGGCTGATGTTTCCGGCAGTTTGCCGGCGTGCGGATGTCCGCGATTGTCTGGTTGGGGCGAACGGAGCGACGCTCGCGAGTTTGCGCCAGGGCGCGCGAGTGGGCACTGGAAGCCTTCGGCGACAGGCGCAGCTCCGCCATATCCGTCCCGATTTGGACGTGCGCGATCTGCGCGGGAACGTAGATACGCGTTTACGGAAAGTGGAGAGCGGGGAGTACGAAGCGGTGATGCTCGCGAAAGCAGGGCTTGACCGATTGGGCTGGAGCGCACGGATTACGGAGACGCTGTCCCCCGAAGTTTTTCTGCCAGCCGTCGGGCAGGGAGCGATTGCAGTGGAATGCCGGTTGAAAGACACAGAAGCGGCGGACATCGCGGGCGGGCTGGACGATGCCGAGACGCGAACGGCAATTATTGCGGAACGATCGCTGCTCGCTGCGCTACATGGTGGATGCCAGGTGCCACTCGGTGCGTGGGCACGGATTGAGCGCGGCGAGCTGGTGCTCGAAGCGTGCGTCTGTTCCGTGGACGGACTGCAGTATGTAAAGCAGAGAGCGACGTCGGCGCCGGAAAAGGCCGCAGAACTCGGCGGGCACATGGCCAATTTGTTGATGGAAGCGGGGGCTCAGAGCATTCTTGAAGAGGTGACCCGTCAACGTGGCTGACGCGATCGCATCCCCGCTCAATGGAAAAGTGGTCATCGTTACTCGCGCGGCGGCGCAAAGCAACCAACTATGCGAGGAGCTGAACGATCGAGGCGCAATCGTCAAACTTTTACCGCTGGTTTCGTTTGCGCCTCCGGAAAATTACGATGCGCTGGACGCGGCGTTCGCCAGCATCGAGACATTTGATTGGGTATTGTTTACAAGCGCAAACGCGGTTCAGGCGGTGGAGCGGCGCGGAGAACAGCTGGGACTTGCTTTCGACACGCTCGCGAAGTTACCGCTAGCCGCAGCTGTCGGTCCGGCCACTTCGAATGCCGCGGAAGCCGCTGGATTCTCTGTAGAGTATGTGGCGTTGGATCATAGTGGAGCGGGGCTCGCGAGGGAACTAAGAGCAGAGCTGCGTGGCAAGAAAGTTCTTTTGCCGCGAAGCGATCGAGCAAATCCGGAATTGCCAACGGCGCTTCAAAAAAACGGGGCGCTGGTGACGGAGGTCGTGGCGTATAGAAATCTGCCCCCGAACGGGACGGATCGCGACAAGTTAGGCGAGAGCCTTAGAGATGGAGTGGATGGGGTTTTGTTTTACAGTCCGAGCGCGGTGCAAAACTTTTTGGAGCTGCTGGGCCGGGAACGATTGGCAAGTGTGCAGGGAAGAGCGGTGATGGTGGCCATAGGGCCGGCAACGTCGGCTGCGTTAAGCGGCGCTGGGATTCAAAGGATTGCACGAGCTTCGGATACGACGACGAAAGCGGTTATAGAGGTGTTAGAGGGACACTTGGCGCGCACGAAAAGAAGGTCGACGGTGGGAGCAAAAGACGAATGAGCTTTCCTACTCAACGGCCGCGGCGTCTGCGGCGAAGTGAGGTGCTCCGCGGATTGGTGCGCGAGACGCGGCTAACTACTGCCGGGTTTATTTACCCCATGTTTGTGTGTCCGGGCGCGAAGGTGCGCAAGGAAGTCAGTTCCATGCCGGGCGTCCATCAACAATCCGTCGACCAGATTGTCGAAGAGTGTAGGGAAGTGGAAGCGCTTGGCCTACCTGGCGTCATTCTTTTTGGTTTACCGGAGTCCAAGGATGCGCGCGGCACGATTTCAACTTCGGCAGAAGGCGTGGTCCAGAGAGCGATTGAAGCCATCCGGAAAGCAAACCTAAAACTACTGGTCATTACGGATGTTTGTTTGTGCGAGTACACGGACCACGGGCATTGCGGCGTGATCGAAGATGGAAATGTTGCGAATGACGGGACGCTGCCCATTCTTGCGGAGCAAGCATTGTCACATGCGCGTGCTGGCGCTGACATCGTCGCACCTTCGGACATGATGGATGGGCGAGTGGCGGCGATTCGGAAGACGCTCGACGAACATAGATTTAACGACATCGCGATTCTTGCCTATGCCGCAAAGTATTGTTCTGGTTTCTATGGTCCTTTTCGCGAGGCTGCGGATTCCGCGCCGCAGTTCGGGGATCGCCGAAGCTACCAGATGGATCCGGCGAACGCGCGCGAGGCATTGAAAGAGGTTGCACTGGATTTGGAGGAAGGCGCAGATATCGTCATGGTGAAGCCTGCGCTGCCGTATCTGGACGTGATTCGTCGGGTACGCGACGCGTTTGACGTTCCCGTCGGGGCTTACAACGTGAGCGGTGAGTACGCGATGGTCAAAGCGGCGGCGCAGAAGGGCTGGCTGGACGAAAAACGGGTCGTGCTGGAAATCTTAACGGGAATTCAGCGCGCGGGTGCGGATATTATTTTGACCTATCACGCGAAGGATGTGGCGGGGTGGATGAAGTAAAGGAAGTAGAGGAAGTAAAGGAAGTAAAGGAAGAGAAGCTGCGCGAGCTAGGTTAATTGCCCAGATGGATCGCAATCCTTTCTAGGTCGAAGGCAGGCAGGTAAAGAGTGAATGAGCGCGACACCTACAAAATCGAGAGTTGAACGGCGGCGTTCGCGAGAGATTTTTGAGCGCGGGGAAAAGGTCCTTGTCGGCGGCGTAAACAGCCCGGTGCGGGCGTTTCGTTCCGTGGGAGGCGAGCCGCTCATCATCGAGCGGGGCAGCGGGCAATTTCTTTACGATGCTGATGGGAACGAATTGCTCGACTACGTCTGCTCCTGGGGAGCGATGCTACTGGGGCACGTGCACCCCGCCGTTACGCAGGCAATTGCGGAACAAGCGCAGCGCGGAACGAGTTATGGCGCGACAACGGAGCTGGAAGTCGAGCTGGCCGCGTTGATCACGCAGGCGGTTCCGTCGATCGAGAAAATTCGATTCGTTTCCAGCGGCACGGAAGCCACGATGAGCGCCGTGAGGCTGGCCCGTGGGGTGACCAAGCGAGATATTATTGTGAAGTTTGAGGGCTGCTACCACGGCCACGCGGACAGTTTTCTTTCGCAGGCGGGGTCGGGCCTTGCCACTTTGGGAATCGCGGAGTGCCCGGGAGTTCCGCAAGCGCTTGCCGAGCTAACATTGAATGCGCCTTACAACGATTTGGCAGCGGTCGAAAGACTTTTCTCTCAACATAACGATAAGATTGCGGCGGTCATCATCGAGCCGATCGCGGCGAATATGGGCGTGGTTGAGCCAGCGCCGGGATTTCTGGCTGGGTTGCGGGAACTTACGAAGCGCAACGGCGCGCTGCTCATCGTGGACGAAGTGATCACCGGATTTCGGATGCACTTTGGAGCGGCGCAGCAACTTGCGGGAGTGCAGGCTGACCTGACCACGCTCGGCAAAATTATAGGCGGGGGCTTACCTGTCGCGGCGTACGGCGGGAGCGCGGAAATCATGAACCACGTGGCGCCGCTTGGAGCCGTCTATCAGGCGGGAACGCTTGCGGGCAATCCTTTGGCGATGCGCGCCGGTATTGCCACTCTTAAGCAACTCACGCGTCCCGGGCTCTACGAAGGAATCCACGAACAATCTCGCAGGCTGGCAGACGGACTGCGCAAAGCGCTTGCCGAGTCCGGAATCGCCGGCCAGGTTAATGCCACAGGATCTTTGGCCACGGTTTTCTTCACTGCGGAGCCGGTGCGTAACTATAACGACGCGAAACGCGCCGACACAAAACGCTATGCGAGATTTTTCCGCGAGATGCTCGATCGCGGAATCTTTCTTGCACCGTCGCAGTTCGAAGCTGCGTTTGTCTCCGCGGCACACACGGCCGAAGATATTTCGCGGACGATTGCGGCCGCCCGAGAGTCTTTAAAGGCCATAGCAGAAGAACCGACAACCTGATTTTCAAAGGAGAGTCTGAACCATGCCTGAGGGTATCGAACTGCCAGAATCGCATGAGGAGCACGGAGACAATCCGTTTCTGATTCCTGTTTCGGTCACCATTTCTATTCTTGCCGTTCTCGTGGCGGCGGTGACGTTGCTTGGCCACCGGGCACACACCGAAGAGTTGCTATTGCAATCGCAAGCCACGGATCAATGGGCCTATTACCAGGCGAAAAATATTCGCTTGCACGAAGTGCAAGCCGTAGCGGATATACTTAGCGCGCTGGCTCCAGCGGACAAGGAAAAAGCGGAAGCGTTACACGAGAAATACAAGAAGGAAGTAGAGCGCTATGAGGGCGAAAAAGACGACATCAGCGAGAAAGCCAAAGAATTGGAAAAGGAACGCGATCGCATCAGCCAGCGAGCGGATCGCTTTGATGGTGGAGAGGGCCTCATCGAGGTGGGCCTGGTGATTTGTTCGATGACGCTACTGACCAAGCGGCGCGGATACTGGTTTGCGGGCATGCTGATCGGAGCAGGCGGAGTCGTGTTTGCGCTCACTGCTTTTCTCCTTCACTAGCAAAAGGCTTTGCCATCGCGCGGCGGTTACGTACGCGCCGGCTTAAGCGTGCAACCTGTACTTCCGTACAGTCATATTTTCGCAACACAACCTGTCCTACGCGCTCCCAAGAAATCCCAAATCCGCTATGATTAACTCGTTTCGTCAATCCACAGCCCAGAAGGCCGTTCTAGAACGCGATCGTAAGGCGGAGGAGTATGTATCCACCGCGGTCCCTTGGGGTACGAAAACGTTTACGCTAGCAGCGACCTTATGTCACAACATCCTTCTCTCGAACCAAGTTTAGCGACGACACCTGAGCAGCTATCCACTTTACTCGACTGTGCCCACGAGCTACTCGCCATTCTCAGCGCGGACGGGGTTGTGCTTCATGCAAGTGCGGGATCCACGCGCGCCCTTGGACTACGTCCTGAAGAACTTCTTGGCAGGAATCTCATGGAGTTCGTGCACCCGGACGATTTGAAGGAGATACAAGATCGTCTTCGGGGACTTGGCGGACATCCCAATGAGACGCGGAAAAGGCGCTGCCGTTTGCGGAGCAGAGCTGGAGAGTGGCGCTGGTTTGAGGCCACGTTTAGCAACTGCTTGAAAAACCCTTCGATCGACGGATTAGTGGCCAGTTTTTTGGATGTGACGGCGGTACATCGCATGGAGGCGGAGCGCCAGGTTATCTCGGAAGTTGTGCATGCATTAAACCAAACGGCCAACCTGGACCAGTTGCTGGAAGGGATCCACCAAGCGTTGAAAAAAGTCCTCTACGCCGAGAATTGTTTCGTTGCTCTCCACAACCCCAATGAAGACACTTTCTACTTTCCCTTTTTTGTAGATCAGTTCGATGTGGCGCCTCCTCCTCAGAAAGTCGGCCGAAGCTGCACCGCGTTTGTTTTTCGGACAGGCAGTGCCATGCTCATTCCCCAGTCGGAGTTTGATCGTCTAGCGCAGGAGGGAGAAGTCGAATTGGTTGGTTCACCGTCTCCCGCGTGGCTGGGAGTGCCACTGAAAACGCCTCTGGCGACCATCGGCGTGCTTGTTGTGCAGCACTATCAGAATGAAAGTGCTTACGACATGCGAGACCTGGAGTTTCTTGATTCCGTAGGCGGCCACATTGCGCTGGCAATTGAGCGCAGGCGTTCCGAGGAAGCCCTGCGCAAAAGCGAATCCGTCTTCCGCCTTCTCTTCTCGCACAATCCGCTCCCGACATGGGTGATGGATGACGAGAGCCTGCGGTTCATCCAGGTGAACGATGCCGCAGTCAAGCAGTACGGCTTTGCAGCCGAAGAATTTAGCCGGATGACCCTGTCAGACATCCGGCCGGAAGAAAAGAGCGCCTCGATGGAGGTGCGCCCTCAAAAAGTGGACGCTGATGGGCGTTACCAAGGCGTGTGCAAACATCGCAAGAAGGACGGGAAGGACTTTGAAGTCGAGCTGATTTCCCACGAGTTCGATTATGCTGGGCGGAAAGTGCGACTGGTCGTGGCGCAGGACATCAGCGAGCGCCATCTGCTGGAGCAGCAGCTCCGTCAGGCGCAAAAAATGGAAGCGGTTGGGCGGCTTGCGGGCGGTGTGGCACACGATTTCAACAATCTTTTGATGGTCATTAAGGGCCATACCGAACTCTTAATGAATGCGTTGCCCCCCGCGGATCGTACGTCCAGAAAAATAGCGCAGATTGATCGCGCTGCGGACCGCGCAGCGGCACTGACAAAGCAACTCCTCGCGTTCAGCCGAATGCAGGTTCTCCAGCCGCGCGTGATGAATTTGAACGGCGTGGTCGAGGATATGGGCAAGCTCCTGCCGCGGCTGATTGGCGAAGACGTCGATTTGGGGATCCGCATGGCGCAGGATCTGGGCAAAATTCGCGCTGACGCCAGCCAAATGGAACAGATCATTATGAACTTAGCCGTGAACGCGCGGGATGCCATGCCGGGGGGCGGGCGGCTGCTCATTGAGACTTCGAATGCCGATCTCGACCGTACTTATAACACGACTCATCCCATCGTTAAGGCAGGGCGTTACGTGCTACTCGCTGTCTCAGATACCGGCACAGGAATGGATGCGGAGACGCAGGCGCATATTTTCGAGCCTTTCTTCACTACAAAAGAGCCCGGGAAAGGGACGGGTCTTGGTCTGGCGACGGTTTATGGTGTCGTGAAGCAGAGCGGCGGATTCGTTTGGGTCTACAGTGAAGTGGGGAAAGGGACATCTTTTAAGATCTATCTTCCGCGCGTGGACCAGCCCGAAGACAAAGGCAGCGTGGCACTGCCCTTCGCGGAGGCACCACGAGGCAGCGAAACAATCTTGCTTGCGGAAGACGAACAGGACGTGCGCGAAGTGGCACGCGAATTTCTGGAGTCCGGCGGCTACACGGTCATTGAAGCGCTCAACGGCGCCGAAGCACTGCGCCTTGCAACCGAACACAAGGCGACTATCGACCTGCTCGTGACAGATATGGTCATGCCTGGCATGACCGGCAAAGAGTTGGCGCGGCGACTACAGCACCAGCATTCGGGAATTGGCGTCATCTACATGTCGGGTTACAGCGAGCAGACGGCTGCCGAAACCGCGCAAGCCGAGGACAATATGTTTCTTCTCACAAAGCCTTTCAGCCGAGGCAGCATATTGCGCGCGGTGCGAGAGGCCCTCAACGTTCCGCGCAATAGCTAGCCCGGAGCCGCTTCGATCTATTTCTCGTTTGAAATCATGCGATCTTTGGATGTTTGCGGTGCCAATCGGTGTGAAGTTGGAAGGTTCGCGCCGCTTGGATTACGGCAAAGTCGTCGCCTGCGCGTGCCACAAATTGCAATCCCACTGGAAGATTATTTTCGGTGAAGCCGCAGGGAACGGATAGGGCTGGAAGGCCACAGAGATTGCCGATGCCACCGAGCGGATCTGGAAAGGACAGGTCGGTCTCCAGGTTCGTTTCCAGCGGCGTGGCCGGAATGGGCTGAGCGGCAGCGACCAGCACGTCAAACGACTCGAAAAGAGATTCCATCTTTTTCTGCAAAATCTCGCGGATGCTGAGGGCGCGCAAGTAATCGGCCGCGGAGTATTGCTCATTGACGTAGCCCGAGATCTGTCCAAGAGGATCCGTTAATTCACTCACACGCCCGGTACGAATCAGCGTACGAAACGAAGCGGCGCACTCCGCCGAGATGATTACGTTGGCCGCGTCCTCAAACGGCCCCTCGGGAAGTGAAGCCGATCTCACGCTCCCGAAATACTTGCGCACAATTTTTTCGGCGGCGAGCAGAGCCTTCGCCACGCCGGTGTCGAGCTTTTTCCACGCGTTTGTGAGCCAGCCGACTTTTAGCGGGCGCGCCTTAAGGTCCAGGGAGGGTGAGTACGTGAAGGCGCCCTTGTCGATGGGCACCGTGCTGCGATCTTTCGGATCATGGCCGGCAATCGCGGCGAAAACCCGCGCGCAGTCTTCCGCCGTGCGGGCCAAGGGACCGATCTTGTCCATGGAAGGCGCAAGCGCCATGGCTCCGTACCGGCTGACGCGCCCATAGGTTGGCCGCAGACCGCTGACTCCGCAGAAGGCCGAAGGGCAAATGATCGAGCCCCAAGTTTCGGCCCCAATGGCGAATGCCGCGAGACCCGCAGCAACAATCGCTGCTGAACCGGACGACGATCCGCAGGTCCAACATTTTGTGTCCCACGGATTTTTAGCCGCGCCTTGCAGTGAGGCGGACGCAAACCGGTAACCCATGCCGCCGGCCAACTCGATCATCGCCGCTTTACCGATGAGAATCGCGCCGACTCGATTTAGGTGCTCGATCACCGTCGCATCGTATTGGAAGACTTGATTGACGTAAGGCTTCGCGCCCCACGTCGTCGGAATTCCCTTTACCGCCAACAGATCTTTTGCCGCGTACGGTATGCCGTGCAAAGGCCCGCGATAGTGGCCGTGCTGGATTTCTTTTTCTGCGGCCTCGGCTTGTTCGAGGGCGATCTCTGGAGTCAACCGCGCGTAAGCATTAAAACGAGGTCCCAGCTTTGTGCTGCGGTCGAGATAAATCTGCGTCAGCTCGACGGGCGAAAGCTTCTTCGTCTCGATTCGCTTGGCAAGCTCGCTCAACGGTAAATAAAAAATTTCTTCGGCGGGCATCGCGGGGTTTCCTCAAGGTTTCGTTGCGGCTTGGCCTGCTGTGCGAGGAGTAACAACGGCCTCGGGCTTCTTTTCGCGCTCCACGGGTGGCTTGAAATACAACGCCGGGCCGTCGCCGTTTTCGATCGTATACGCGCGCAAGTGATCAAGCGGCTCCTGGGCCAACGAGCACAGCCGCCGCAGATCCGTCTTTTGCGTGTCGGTGAAACGAGGGCCGTAAACAGCGAGGATTGCTTGATAGCGGGCTTCAGCTTCCGCCTGGCTCTCGCGGGAAAGCGCAGGCGCCCCAGGCCCTTGCGCCGGCAACGAGTCTGCGCTTGGCGAATCCGCCGGTAGCGCGCCGGTGGGGACCATGGACACGGCAGAAGCGATGGCTGCGCGCCGCGCAAACTCACGCCGCGAAATAGAAGAACCGTGCTTGCCGTTCATGAGAGCCCCCGTGCCAGCAAATGGGCACCTGAAGAACAAAGAGGGAAGTTATCGAAATAGCTTCCCAGCGTCAACTTTACGAATCGATGAAGCAAACGAATTCGTAGCCAGCCCGCTTGCTGCTAATCGACGCGTGTCAACGTTTGGATTTGCAGTTCAAGTGCCTGTGTGTATTGCCGCTCGATCTGCATTTCGGTCTGCAATTTCTTGACAAGAAGATCCAGCCGGGCGATTTCAGACCGCAGTTTTTGGATGTCTGCCGGTGTCGGTGCAGGCCGGCCTGAAGGCGATCCCGGCTGCTGCAAATTCTGTTGAGAAGCTGCTCCATCGCCGGGACGCGGTGCGATGAACGCCTCGGCAAGGGCTCGTGGCCAGATGGACTCTGGAGTTCGTTGGTCACCAGCGGGCTTCGGAGCCGCAGGCGGAGGCGGGGGCGCGAATAAGTTGTTGAGTGCGCTCGGTGTAGCAGCACGCTCTACGGCAGGCGCATCGGCAGCACGTTTTGGTTCCAGCAAGCTCTTGACTCGTCCAATCAGCTCCTGCGGCTGAAATGGTTTGCGAATCAATTCGTCTGCCTTCACCGCGACGGCCTTATCCGCGACGCTCTTATTCACCACGCCGGACATCAGCACTACGGGAACTCCGCCGTACTCGGGATGCTGCTTGATCTGGCTGCAAACGGAATAGCCGTCCTGATCCGGCATAATCACGTCGGTGATCACGACGTCGGGCTTATTCTGTTCGAACTGGGCGAGTGCGGACGCCGCGTCTGCGCATGTGATGACGTTGATACTCTCGCGGCGGAACGCGATCTTGATGACCTCACGCATGGTTGCGCTGTCATCGATGAAATACACCGTGGGCGTTCGCTTTGCTTCCGTTTCATTCAGCGGTGGAACAGTCATCGCCTCGCTCATCGCGCCTCCTTATCCGCCATGTCGCGTTCTCCCTCATCGAACTCGCGCATGGCGTCGAGCATCAGATCGGTCGCTGACCGCAACACGGTGCGCTGCGGTGAAGTGGTCCCGTAAGCAAATTTGTAAACGCCAGAGGCGCCTTGCACGCAACCCTTCAAAATGTGTATCACCGCCTCGTCGCCGAAGAGGCTTCCGCATTCCGCGTGGGTAATCTCTCCCGCGTCAAAAAAAAGCACGGCATCGGTTTCGCCTGCATTGATGTGCAGCGCCCCGGTTTGGTGCGCGTGCCCCAGCATTTGCATGACGCCCGTGAGATCGTGGTGGGTCAGGCTGCCACTGAGGCTGGTGTCCGACTGTGCCAGCATTTGGGTTGGCTGAAAACCTTCTGATTTGCTGACGATGATGCTCTTGACGTGCGCGGCGATAGCCGCGGGCGCGGTTTGCCGATCGATGTAGTCGTCGCATCCCGCCTGAAAGGCTTCCATCAGCGCGCGCTGGCTGCCATCGCCCAAAGCGATGATTTGGAGAGCGGCGTTCTTTGGGTCGGCATGAATGATTTTCGCAATCTCGAGAGCACCCATCTCGCGCATATTCGTCGTACAAAGGATGGCGGAGGGAACGTCATACTCAATGGTGGTCAGCGCATAGGCCGCTTGCGTACTTGTAACGACTTCAAAGCCCTCGCGTTTCAGCGCATCTCCTAGCCGCTTCGCGAAGTACACATTGCTATCAATCAGCAGAATTTTCGGTCCACGTCCCGGAGGAATCACGGCCTGGCCTCCAGAACATCCGCTGCCCCGGTGGAAATGGGCAATTCTTCCGCGCCGGGCGTAAGTGCATCCAAGTTCAGCACTTCAATCACTTCGCCATTGTGCGAAATCCATCCAGCGACGTGGGGCGCGTCCGCCTCTCCCGCGTTCGTCATTTCGGCGGCAATCAATTCGCAATCTCCCGTTACTGGCAAGGCCACCCACTCGGACTTATCTCCGTAGTGGCGCACGGCAATGAGGTAGAAGCGGCGCGAAGTGAGACCCTTGCCGAGTAGCTTTTCTGCCACGTCGCAGACTGGGACGATCCGTCCACGCCGCAAAATCACGCCCTCAAGTTTGGGGGTGCGATGGGGAAACCTGAATATGCGGCTCGGAGCCACCAACTCCGAGATCTGCACCGCAGCAACGGCGAAACGTCGTTCGCCGAGCCGCAGGAGAACAAATGATTGAGAAGTGGATTCGACGGGCTGAATCATTCCGGCAATTCCATCCCTTCGCCTGGGAGTTCGTCCGGCAATGATTCGGGAACCAGCGATGCGTCGAGGAGAGCAAACTCATCGGCGGTCAAAAATCCTTCGGGATTCACGACCGGTATCACATTCTGATCCAACGCCGTCAATCCGCGGTACCACGCGCGTTCTTCGTGGCAATAAGCGAGCGGGAGGGACTGCAAGCGAGTCATGGTAGCCATTTTGTCGATACCGTCCACCAAAAGAGCGGTCCGGGTTTTCCGCAGCACGAAAACGAGCCCAGCTGCGGCGGCTGGCAAGCCAAAATGGGCGGCTCCGCTTACGACGTAGAGGGCCTTGTCGCCTCGCCTTACCACGTGCCTCACTTTTCGGAGGGTCGGCTGATTAATTTCCGTCGCAGCACCCGAGAGACTGTCCACGCTGCGGACCTCTTGCACGGAAGCGGAAGAAACAGCAAAAGGCTGTCCCGAAATACGGAAAAGGATGATCTGTTCCGTCCGCGCGGCAGCGTGCGGCTTGGCGGGTGGAGCAGCCACGCGCATTAGCGGACTCCCACGGGTGTCGAGCGGCAAATCCCGATGACGCGTTTTTCGATGGCGGGATAGATGTCATCGATTCCCAGAACTTGGTCGACCGCACCGGCCTTGATGGCCTCCGCGGGCATGCCAAAAATAACGCACGTCGCCTCGTCTTGCGCCAGCACCATGCCTCCGGCCGCTTTGATGGCCTTCGCGCCGTTCGTGCCGTCGTTGCCCATGCCCGTCAGAATCGCGCCGATGCCCATCGCACCCGCAAAAGCCGCGACGGATTCCATCGTTGCGTCGATGTTGGGCAGATAACCGTTGATTCGGCCGCTCGAGCCATCCAACTGGATGCGGCCAGTTGGAGTCACTCGCAAGTGATGGCCGCCGGGGCAAATGTAAAACGTGCCCGGCTGCAAAGATTCATTCGGTTCCGCTTCTTTGACGCGAATGCCGGTGAACTCAGCGAGTTGCGCTGCATACTGCGTCGTGAAAGCAGCCGGCATGTGTTGCACCAAAATGACTGCCGCGGGGAATTCGCGGGTAAAGCCAGGTGCCAGGCGCATCACCGTAGCGGGACCGCCTGTCGAAGCAGCCAGTACAACAACAGGGAAGCGCTGGTCGAGTCCTGAGCTTGGCGCGGGCCGCGGCGCAACGGGTGGAGGCGCATTTTGTGAAGCGCCGTTCGATTTCTGCACGGTGGAGGCGATGCGCGAGGCCGTGCGCACTACACGGACCTTTGCCGCCATCCGCACCTTGCGCAGCAAATCCTCTTTCACGCTCTGCATGTCGAGGTCGATGCCGCTCGAAGGCTTGGCGACAAACTCAATCGCCCCCAGCTCCAACGCTTTCAAAGTACTTGCCGCGCCGTCGCGTGATTCGGAACTGACGATCACGATCGGCCGCGGATTCGTGGTCATGATTTGCGCCGTGGCTTGCAAGCCATCGACGTGCGGCATGTTGATGTCCATGGTGATGACATCGGGTTTCAGAGACTCGGCGAGGGCTACGGCTTCACGACCGTCTTTTGCGTGGCCAACTACCTGGAGTTGATCGTCCGCCGCGAAAATGGTTTCGAGGACCTTGCGCATGAACGCGGAGTCGTCCACGATCAGCACCCGGAACTTTTTGTTTGCGCTGGTGGCCATGGTCGACTACGCAACCGGTACGGTTGGTCGCGCCTCCGATCCCATGAGTTGTTCCACGGCGGCAATCAGCTGATCTTCCTGGACAGGCTTTGTCAGGAAGGCTGCCGCACCTTCTTTGATTGCTCGGTCGCGATGCTTCGCGCCCGCGCGCGAGGTCACAACCATCACTGGAATGCGCCGCGTCGTTGGGCTCTGCCGCAGTTGCACCATCAGCTCGTAGCCCGTCATGCGGGGCATCTCGAGGTCTGTAATTACAAGATGGCAGCCATGCTGCGTCACAAGTTCGGCCGCTTCCATGCCGTCGGCGGCGAGCTTCACGCGGTAACCGTTCTTTTCCAGCATGCGCCCGACGAATTTGCGCACGCTGATGGAATCGTCGGCGACCACGATGAGGCGCTCTTGCTCGACGCGGTCGATGGCTTCGGCTGGAATTGTGCCGCGCGCGACGGCGGTCGATCCGGGCGCGAAAATGCGGGCCGCACTCGCACTGGCTTGCAGCGGCCGTCGTTCCGTCGGCTCGTTTGCCACCATGCGGTTCAAATCAATCAGAAGAATAAGGCTTCCGTCCGGCGCAATCGTCGTGCCGGGGAAAAGTTTCACGCGGCGCAAGTATTCGCCGAGGTTTTTGATGACGATTTCGTCTTTGCCCAGCACTTCTTCAACAACCAAGCCAATCTGGCGGTTCCCGGCGTTGGCGACGACCATCCGGAAATAACCATTGATCGGTTCGAGCGGTGGCAAACCGAGATAAGTATCGAGCCGCACCACTTCGGTCACGACATCGCGAACCTTGGTGAGAAGCTTTCCGCCCACGTCCTCAATTTCGTCCGCGCGCAGGCGTCGAATTTCTTCTACAACCGCAAGCGGAAGCGCGAAGTTCGTGACTCCGCAGCGCACAAAGAGCGCCGGTGAAATGATCAATGTCAGGGGCACTTTCAGAGTGAATTTCGTCCCTTGCCCACTTACACTCTGGATGTCGATTTCGCCGTTGAGTGCGTTCAGGTTTGCGCGCACCACGTCCAGCCCAACGCCGCGGCCGGCGAGCTCGGTCTTAACGGGAGCGGTGGTAAAGCCAGGATGAAATAGCATTTCGCGGAGGTCACGGTCTGTGAGGCGATCCGCGGTCTCCGGCGAAACGAGCCCGCGTTCGATGGCGCTCAGCTTCACGCGCTCGTAATCGATGCCGCGGCCGTCGTCTTCCACTTCAATGTAAATGTGGTTGCCGCGGTGATAGGCGCGCAGCGAAACCTTGCCGAGCTCCGGCTTGCCAGCCGCAAGGCGATCCTCGGGCCGCTCGATTCCGTGGGCGACCGAATTGCGCACCAAATGCACAAGCGGATCGGAAATCTGCTGAATGATGTTGTTGTCGAGCTCCGTCTCGCTGCCGGAAAGATCGAGGTCGACTTGCTTGCCCGCGGATTTCGTCGCGTCACGCACCGCGCGAGACAGCCTGGAATACAGCGTTCCGATCGGCACCATGCGGGCCGCGGTGATCTCATCCTGAAGATGGTGCGCGAGTTTTGTGAATTCGTCGATGTCGCCTTCGACGCGCCCGATAAATCCTTCGAGCTGCGACAGCACTTCGTTCACATCCGCGGAGATTTCCGCCATCGACCGGGAAAGAATATTGAAATCATCGTAGCGGTCCATTTCGAGTTCGCTGAAATCCGACCAGAACGATGTGTCACCGGAGGCCGCGTTCGTAAGCGTCTGCCGGGCTGTGGAAGGGCTCCACGGGCCTGTCTGACGCGTGGAGCTGATGCGGTTAAATTCGTATTTCTCCTGAAACTCTCCGACTTTTCCTTGCAGACGTTCCTTCGAGAAGCTCAGCGTATCGACCAACTTTTCCAGTTCCGCCACGCGCCCAACCATTCGCGTACGGTTGATGACGAGTTCGCCGACCGTGTTCATCATGCGGTCAAGACGCGATAAAGCAATGCGTACTGATTTTGCAGCTGCGGCCGCGGAGCCTGCCGGTTTTGCTGCTTTCTTCGCAGGCGTGGCGGCAGGAGCGTCTCCTTCCGCTCCCTCGGCTTGAACTTCCTGCGCGCCGGCAGAAGCCGCGACAATTTCCGAATCTTCCACTTCGACAGGCGCGAATTCCGCGATTCGCCCAAGCAGGGAATCGACACCCGCGCGCATGCTCTTTTCATCGGCCCATTGACGATGCAGCGTTTTCTTAAGGACGTCCACGGATTCGAGACAGATATCGACAACCGCCGGCGATGGTTCGAGTTCCCCATCACGCAACCGCCCGATCAAGTCTTCCACTCTGTGGGCAATCGCGCCAAGCCTGCTCAGTCCGACTTGTGCCGCGGACCCCTTCACGGTATGAATCGCGCGAAACAGCTTGTTGATCTCTTCGGGATTGTTGTTCCCCTCAAGAGAAAGCAAGCAATCACTGACCACTTGCAAGTGTTCTTCCGCTTCCGGCTGGAAGAACTCCAGGATTTCGTCGGAAACTTCGTCATCGGAAGGCAACGCGTCAAAGTAGGAGCCCGTTGCCGCGGCCACGACCGTTTCTTTCGGCGACGTTTTGCCCTGCTCCGCGTACGTTTGCGACTGAGGGTAATTCAGCGGCGGTGGTTCCGTTGGAAACGCAAAACGATAGCGTTCCTTGAACGCGGCGATGTCGTCCAGGCTCTCTTTGCCTGTATCGCTGATTTCCAGAAGATCCGTTTCCAGCAGGGAAATGCCGTCGGACAGGAATTCCGTCAGCGGACCGTGCAAGTCATCGCCCAGCGGCGCGTTCAGCGCGTATTGAAATACATGCGCGAGCTTCGCGCCAATTTCCGAGAAGCGCGGGAATCCGTAACTCGCGGAAGTCCCGCTTAATGTATGCGCTGAGATATACAGCCGCTCAAGATCTTCCCGGCGTGGCGAAATCTCCTGCAGCACGCTGACGTACTCCCGCAAATACTGCAGGTGCTCGGCCGCTTCCTGAAGGAACATTTCGACGGCTTCGCGATCCGGCATGCTCACGCGCGTCCCTCCGCCACGAGTTCGGGTTTCTGCAGTTCTTCCGCCGTGGGCTTGCGGTACAGAATGCAGTCGTTCAACACGATGGCCTGAAACTTAACCGGCATCTTCGAGATCGATTCCGAATGTCCGAGAAACAAGTATCCGCCCGGCTCCAGGGTGTCGTAAAAACGCTGAACGAGCGCGCGACGCCGCTCCTCGGAGAAATAGATCAGTACGTTCATGCAGAAAATCATGTCCATCCGGCCGACATACACAGCCGAAGCCAGATTCATCTGCGCAAAGGTGACGAGCTTCCGCAGCCGCGGTTTCACCTGATGCCCGCTCTGATTTTTCGAGAAGTGTGTCGCCAATTGCTGCTCGTTGACGCTGCCCAGGCTACGGCCCGAATAGACGCCGCGTTCCGCATGCTTCAGAGCGTGCCGCCCCACGTCGGTAGCGAGAATCTCCACGTTCCACGAATCAGAAAAGGAAAGCGAATCGGAAATCGTAATGGCGATCGAATAAGGCTCCTCGCCCGTGGAGCAACCCGCGCTCCAAATCCGCAAAGTGCGGGGATTCTTCCAAAACTTTTTCACGTGCAATTCCGGCAGCACGCGTTTTTCGAACGCCTCATAAACACTCGGATATCTGAAGAAGCTGGTTTCTTGTGTCAACAAGCCCTCGAGCAAGGCTTCATACTCGACATTCGATTTGCGCATCGCTCTTAACAAATCCGTGCCGCGTTCGAGGCCTTTTGCGCGCAAGTGTTCCTTCACGCGCGTGGAGAAAAACCGCGCCCGCGATTCATCAAAACAGATGCCCGTCCGCTCTTCGATCAGCATGCGGATCTCGCTCAGCTCATGTTCACTAAGACCGTGCGCCGGTCCCTGCCGTTCGCTCATTACCGTCCCGCTTTTGCCCTGGCCTCTTGCCCGAGCAGAGATTCAGTGCTTACCGCAGAGCGCCGGCTGGGACGGGCCGCTCGGAATCTTCCAAAACATTGCCGGACTTCGAAGTCGCGCGGAACTGCGCCAAAGCTTCGTTCAGTTGGTCGGAAAGTTTCACGAGCTGGCTGACCGTCGCCACTGTTCCACGCGTGCCCTGGGATGTCTGCCGCGTGATGCTCGAGATGATCTGCATGGCGTGCGCCACACCTTCCGTGCCGCGAACCTGTTGTTTGGAGGCCAGCGAAATTTCCTGCACGAGTTCCGCCGACTGCCGCACCACGTTCGAAATGGCGTCCAGCGCGCGCCCGGCTTGATCGGCCAGCGTTGCGCCGCCTTCCACTTCCTTGGTGCCTTCTTCCATGACCACTACGGCTTCGTTCGTCTCCGCCTGAATGGCTTTGATGAGCGCCGCGATGTCCTTCGTGGCGCTTCGGCTGTGTTCCGCCAGTTTGCGAACTTCGTCCGCGACGACCGCGAAACCGCGTCCCGCTTCGCCCGCGCGGGCCGCTTCAATCGCCGCGTTCAACGCGAGCAAGTTCGTCTGTTCTGTGATGTCGTTGATGACGTTGATGATTTCCGAAATTTCGAGCGAGCGATCACCAAGCGACTTGATCTTCTTTGCGGTTGCTTGCACGGAAGCGCGAATCCGCTGCATGCCTTCCAGGGTGTCACGCACAGCGCGGTTGCCTTGTTCGGCGGCGTCCAGCGCGCGGCGTGCCGCCTCGGCGCTAGCTTCGGCGTTGTTGGACACCTGCTTCATCGAAACCGTCAACTCCTCGACGGCGCTCGAGGTATTCGTGATTTCCTGATCCTGTTGCGTCGCGCCCGCTTGCATCTCGTCCGCAGCCACAAGAATGTTGTTCGAGCACGCCGTGACTTCCATCGCCGCTTTGCGCACGCGCTCAAGGACCTTGGTGAAGTTGTCGAGCATGTAGTTGATCGAGTCGGCCACGTTACCCAGCGCGTCGTTGGTGACTTTCCCGCGGAGCGTCAAATCGCCGCGCGCGACCTGGTTAATAACCGTGAGCAGTTCCGTGATGCTGCGCTGCAAAGCGTCGTTCGCGTCCTGGTTGCTCGTCGCCTTCGAAACCTTTGCCACCGCGCGATTCAAATTTTCCGCGATATAGCCGAGTTCATCGCCCGTGTTGAGCTCCACGCGAGCGCGAGGATCGCCCGCAGCGATGCGCTCGGAGAACTGCGCCAGCTCCTGCACCGGCGTCAGGAGCTTGCCAGCTAAACGCCAGGCCATAAACATGGACATGCCGAGCGCAAGCAGCACCGCCAGCATCACGGAGCCGCTCGCTCCGCTCGGCAGCGAGCCAAACTCGAAGATGGACAGTCCGCCAGATTGGCGTCCGGCGCTGTAAGCAAAGCCCAGCACCAAGAAAAGAGTGACGCCATTCGACAGGACCAGCGCCCAGATTGTGGAACTCAGTCGCGATTTCATGCCTTCCTCCAAATCCCTACTGCTGTGGTCCCTGTCCGCATGCGGCGGGACACACGCAAACTCAAAATTGCAAAGTCAGATGCTGGGTCCCGGAAAAACCTCGAGCATTCTCCTCAAGTCGATAATCAGGGCCAGCCGGTCGTCGTGCCGGAGCATGCCCGTGCAGTGCGGCACATTTTCCGGAGCTTGCTCCAGCAAATCTTCTGCATTGACCGAATACGTCCCGATCACTTCGTCCGCCGCGATTCCGATGCGCAAATCGTCATGCGCACCCTCGCCTCGCAGCGAAGCAACCACCACATGCTTTGGCAGCAGCCCAGGCCGTCGACCTTCCGTAATAGCGATATCGATCAGCGGCACGATGGACCCGCGCAAATTGAAAATGCCCGCCAGATACGCCGGGCCAAGCGGCAGTTTCGTCAGGAGCGGCCAATCCAAAACTTCCTCGACATCCAACACCGGCAAGCAAAACCGCTCTCGGCCGCTCCGAAAAACGCAATACTGCGATTCCGGCAAGCGCTCTTCCATGGGGCCGAGCGCCTCGAGCAGGTCGTCCGCATCCGCGGGAAGCGGTACCAGGTGAAAGTCTTCGTTCATCGCCGCATCATCCTCGAATCATTCCCTATGCAAATCGCCGAACGGCCCGCAGCAACTCTTCCCTCGTGAACGGCTTGGTCACGTACCCGTCCGCGCCCTGCTGCGCGCCCCAATATTTGTCGCTCTCGGTGTTCTTCGACGTCACCAAGATCACCGGAATCGCGTTATAGTCCGAGTGATTCTTCAACTCCCGGCAAACCTGAAAGCCATTCCGCTTGGGCATCACGACATCCAGCAAAATCACGCTCGGCCGCTCAAGCGCAATCGCTTCCTCGACTCGTTCTGGGTCATTGATACCCACCAGGCGGTAGCCTTCATGCTCAAGAAAGCCCTGAATCAGCTTCACTTGCGAGGGCGAGTCATCGACGATGAGTACTTTTTTCTGCAGCATCGACATCTCCCCATATTTCTCCGCAGACAAGAGGTGCACGTCAGCAGCCAGCCTGAGAGTTACGTCAATCGCCTTGTCTATCTTGTATAAGAGCTGACTTTTGAGTGGCTTACGGTTTCAGCGGCAATGCTCAACGGCGGGTTACAGGGGACGCCTGCTCTGCTTCCGTCTCAGCTTGAGATGCAGTCTCAGCTTCCCTCATCTCGCTCGCCAGCGATGAGAATCTCTGCATGATCTCGTTTATGCGGAGCGCCATGCTATGAATGGTTTTGATCTGCGCGAGAGACTGTGAAGACAGCTGGCCTGGCTCCAATAGCAGCAATTCGGCGTTGCCCAGCATCGAGGTCAAAGCATTGTTGACGCTGTGCTTCATGTCCATCATGTAGCGCCCCAGCGTGGCCTGATTTTCGTTCTTTGCCGCTCGGCGCTCCGCTTGTTTGGAAACGCGCAAGGCCTCCGCCCGACGCAAGGATTCGCCCGCAACCAACAGCAACGTTTGCGCCCAGTCTTCCCGCAATGGAATGTGAACCAGCCGAGGATAACGCGAACGCAATTGGCCAAACTCGCGGGAATCCGTCGGTACGCAGAGGATCACTGCGGAAGCTGGCTCCAGGGATCGCAAGATGCCGGGGAGTTTCCCTTCAAGTACGGGCCCCACCACGACCAGATCATGCGGGGCGGCTTCGTGATCCTTCCACAGCTCGCTGCTCAGTACGGTGATCCCCGGCGCTTGCCGCTCTGCTTGCCAACAGGCGGTCAGGAGCCGTGCAAATTCCGGTTCATCGGTCAGAATGAGTACGCTAGCGTTTCGCACAGAGGATCCGCCCCCAGGGTCGTCGTCCGTCTTGACCGGCAAAAGTTCCAATCACTTAAAGCTTTTCGGCCTCGTCCAAAGCCGTGAGTAATCTCTTCGTGCTGATGCCCAGGTTTACGGCTGCTTCCGTGTCCTTGGCCTGTTTCGCGATGTCTACACGCTCTTGCAGCCGCGAAACTTCTATCCGCGCTATCGAAAGCGCCTTGTCCATCGAGGTCGCATTTCCTGTTTCCTTTGCGGATTCGACGGCTGCTGTCACCATTGCTCGCGCCACTACCGCTCGGCGTAGATCTTCGGCCGACGGTCCATCCTCGCTCACGAATGCCGTGACTTCCCACGAAGACAGCAGGATCCTGGCTGCACCGATCTTTACCGTGGTCATCGAGCGCCCTCGCGTGGGCGGCGTCGCTATCAACTGCTCCCAGATTTTCTCCAGGCACCCTTCAAAATCGAGGGCTGCGGAGCCGGCAGGCTTGCTTGCAGCCTCGCCAGCAGACTTTTCCGCGCCTTTCATGTTTACTTCAGCGGACTTGCCGTCTCGCGCGGTGCTGCCTGCTGCCTCGCCGTTACGTGCATTCGAGGTTTTCTCCGAAACAGCCGCGCTTAGCGGCGTTTTGGGTGCGATCTTTTCCAAAGCCCGTTCTACGTCCGTGCGCAATCCGAGCAGCTTTTCAAACGTCTGATTCACCGCGCGTTCCGTGTATTCCTTCTGAAAAGGCTGTTTCCATTCATCGGCGGCATCACGGATTTTTGCGAGCGGCTCCTCCGCGGAGAGGCCGAAATGGTGGCAATCGATAATCCTCACTCCAGCCGTTTCGAGCTGCGACAAGCCCGAGCGGATGGCAATCAGGTCGGCGTGCATCAGTTCGATAAATGTGCGCCGAAGCAGAAAATTGAACCGCACAAAGGCCAGCAGTGCCGGGGGATCGTAGAACATGCCGCCCGCGGTTTCTTTCACTTTGCGTCCCTGCTCGATGAAATTCGTCTTCAGGATTTCACGGAGGCTGCGGAAAGTGCGCAGCTTCTCGATCATCTGCTCAAGAGGCTCGCACCACTCCAGGGTAGAGTCATCGACATCGCCCAGGATCGGTTTCATAACTTGCGCCACGTCGAAGGGCTCGATCTGCTTGTGGTAAATCTTCGCCGGAGCGCAAAGCGCAAAATATTGCACCAGCAGAAAGTCGACTTTGTCGCGATCATCTTTGGTCTTCGAAGGTTTTTGAAGATGGCGATGGATAAGGGCGCACAAACTGGTTTCGTTGGCGTTCAGCGTGGTCGTCTGCAGCAACCTCCGCAGTTCGTGAACCGCAACGCGCTGGTCCATCTCGTCCAACCAGGTTTCCACCTCGTCAAACAGTTCGAGGTCCGGCTTTTCCGGCAAATTCCGCTTTTCTTGCGGAAAGGGAATCTCGACTTCGAGCTGCTTGCCAAGCGCAAGATAGATTGGGAAAACCGAGCGATCTTCAGCCCACTTCGCTTGGCGGGAGTTCGCGATTTTAGGCGTGGCTGGGATTTTGAGCGTTGAAGTCGTCTTGTTCACGGCTGTGTCACCCACACGCAGGGCCCCTGTAAAAACCGGACGGCCACCGCCTTGCGTCCTTCGTGATATTGCACGGCAATTACTGTCGCTTCTGCCGCCCCACCGTTCCGATCGCGTTCAATCCGTACCCGGTCGTCGAACTCAAGCGGCAAACTGGAAAGAAAAATCGCATGTTCCGAGCCGCCGAATTCCACCACGGTCGCTTCCCGCAAACTCGTGCTCCCGGCCCGCAGTGCGGTGATCTGCACCGGGACCCGAACAGGGTTCGCGCTTGGGAAGAAGCGAGCCAATCTCTCCGCGCAGCCTTGTTCGTTCTCGGCAAGCGTTATTTCGCTGGATCGTCTCACGTCGCCTCTCGACTCGCCGCAGTACTGTCGTACTAAAGATCGCGTCTCCGCTGCGAATAGGTACACCCACTCCCGCAATTGGACACAACGTCCCTGCGATAGAGATGCACGCTGCACGCCAAAGAATTGGAAAGGTTTGAGGGCCAGAAGTTGAAGAAAGGGAACGACTTAAGATTTTCTCGTGGGTTTTGTGTGGCTCACGCGTCTCACGCTGAAACGCTCCTGTCTCAGCCGCTCACTTCTTTGTGCCTCTCGCTCTTCTGCTTGAGACGTTATTCCGCCGCTCGGGCCTTCTCTTCGGGGGTGTCTTCCGAATCGCCTGGCCCTGACGTCAGCGGGATGCTGTAGCGCTTTAGCTTGCGATATAACGTCGCCCGGCTGATGCCCAGCATCCGGCCCGCAAGCGCCTTGTCCCCGTTGGCCTGCTCGAACACGCGCAGAATCGTCATCCGTTCCATTTCCGCGAGGGCGGTCGTCGAAAGAGACGCCGCATCCTGCAGCGTGCTGCCCGAAGAATCAGGTTGTTCGGTGCGAATGGCAGGCGGAAGGTCGACCACATCGATCACTCGACGGTCTCCTAGCGTAATCGCTCGGGCGATGCAGTTCTCCAGTTCTCGAATGTTTCCCGGCCACTCGTAGCTCAGCAGGCTTTTCATCGCCGCCGTCGTCACTTGCAGGTGAGAATCCGGTGCATAGCGGTCCAGGAAATGATGCACGAGCATGGGAATGTCGGAGCGGCGGTCACGCAGCGTGGGCAAGTGCACGGTAACGACATTTAACCGGAAATAGAGGTCCTTCCGAAAAGTCCCCTCGCGATAGGCCGCTTCGAGATCGCGGTTCGTTGCCGCGATGACACGCACATCCACATTCACCTTTTCATTGCTTCCCACGGGCCGTACTTCTTTCTCCTGTAGCACGCGCAAAAGTTTGGCCTGCATCTCAAGTGGCAGTTCGCCAATTTCATCCAGGAAGATCGTTCCCCCGTTGGCTGCCTGGAACAGTCCGGCCTTTGTTTTCATGGCCCCTGTGAAGGCGCCCTTTTCGTATCCGAAGAGTTCGCTCTCCATCAGCGTCGGCACCAGCGAACCGCAATCCACCGCCACGAAAGGTGTTTGCGCCAGCGCCCCGCGGAAGTGAATCGCCCTCGCTACGAGCTCCTTGCCCGTCCCGCTCTCGCCAGAAATCAAAACAGGCGTGCGCGTGTCCTTCAGCCGAGAGACCATCCGTAAAACGTCCTGGATATTCGCCGAAGTGCCGATAATTCCATCGAGATTTTCTTCCGTGCTGACGCGCTCGCGCAAAAATTCGTTTTCCGTGACCAATCGGACCTTTTCGGCCATGCGCTGCAGCAACAGCCGCATCTTTTCGACGCGGAACGGTTTCTCGATATAGTCGTACGCGCCCAGTTTCATTGCGTCGACGGCCGATTCGATCGACCCATGCCCGGTCATAATCGCAATTTCCGCCCGCGGCAGAATCATTTTTGCTTGCTTCAAGAGTTCCACGCCTGAAAGCGTTGGCAGCTTCAGATCCGTCAGAATGAGGTCCGGAACGTCCGCGTCCAGTTTTGCCAGTGCGGCTTCGGCGCTTTCCGCCTCTGTGCAGGAGTATCCCAAGGTATTGCCAATCGTCATGCACAGCTTGCGGATGCTCTGCTCGTCATCCACCACCAGCAAGCGTACTTTTAAATCGTCACTCATGGTTTCCCAAACGTTTTCTCCACTATGGATATTAATTGGTGTACACGGAACGGCTTCTCGATGCAAGGCGTCCCGCTGCGCGCCAGCAGCGCTTGAGTCTCGCTGTTGGCCGTGTCTCCGCTGATAAGAATAATCTTGGCCCCGAGCTCCGGCCGGTTTTTCTGAATCCAATCGTGCACTTCTGCGCCGTTCACCGTTCCCGGCATTCGAATGTCGGAGATCACCCCGCTATACTGTCCGCCGGCGAGCTGCTTCAAACCTTCCGCTCCTGACGACGCGTTCACCACGGTGTATCCTTTCCGCTCTAGCGCTGCCTTCAGAAAAGCAATCACAGACGGTTCATCCTCAATCAGCAGAATCGGCGCAGTCTGGCCAACCGCCGCTTGCAAGGTCATCGTCCAGCCTCTTTCGCGGCCAAAGCGGGCAGCTGTTCCGCGGCGATTGGAATTCGCACGACAAACGTGCTCCCGCCGCTTTCGGTGTTGTTCCAACACTGAATCTCGCCGCCGTGCGCTCTCACAATCCCATAACAAATGCTCAGTCCCAGCCCCGTGCCTTTACCCGGCTGTTTCGTGGTGTAGAACGGGTCAAAAATATGCTGTGGATCAGCGATCCCCGTGCCGTTGTCCGTGACCACCACTTGCACGCTATTCCCGCCCCGCTCCGTGCGAATCGAAATATGCCCCCGCCGCCCTGTTTCCTGGACCGCATCATAAGCGTTGTTCAGAATATTCAGGAAAACCTGCTGAAGTTGCTGCGCGTCCCCCAGCGCCGGCTCAAGCGTCTCGTCGAACTCCTCAGTTACCTCGACACCATGGCTCGCAAAATCATAGCTGCGGAGCTTGATCGTCTGCCGCAACACGTTGTTCACCTGGACGGGCTCGCGCTGCACAGGCCGCTGCCTTGCGAAACTCAGCAAGTCCTGCACGATATCCTTGGTCCTTTGTGTTTCTTGCAAAATAATCTGCAAATCTTCCCGCGCCGAAAGCGGGACGTCCGGATTCTCCAGCAGCAAATCCGTGAACCCCAGAATCGCCGCCAGCGGATTATTCACTTCGTGCGCCACGCCGGAAACCAATCGCCCAATTGTCGCCATTCTTTCCGAGTGTGCCAGCTTCGCTTGTAGCAGCACCGCATCCGTAATATCCGTCATCACCACGACCAGGTTGTTCACCGCACTTTGCTCATCGCGCATCGGGCTCAGACTGATGGAAAAGTGCCCCATCGTTCCATCGCTCCGCCTCACCTGCAACTCCAGGTTCTCCACCTGCTGCCCGTTTGCCGTCGTTTCGAGCGCCGCCTCGAAATCCTTCCGGTGAGACGGTTCCACCCAATCCACAAGCCGATGCCCGATCAACTCATTTTCCCGGTAGCCTGCTTCATAACATCGACGGTTGGCGTAGCTAATCAGTCCGGCCGTATCCAAAACCAGAATCATGCTCTGCGTGGTGTTTAGAATCTTCTGGTTGAAGTCACGCTCGCGCTGCAACTGTGATTGAAATGATTTTTGTTCCGTCACATCCAGCATCAATCCGCGAATCTGCGCGATCCGCCCTTGGGCATCTCGTACCGCAGTAATGTTTTGCAGCGTATGGAGAAGCGCGCCATCTTTTCGCCGAAGCGTCTCCTCATAATTGCGCAGGACCCCGCGGTCGGCCAGTGCCTGCAAAAACCGTTCGCGCGCCGCCGGTGCGGGATAGAGGTGAGGGCTCACATCCGAACGCAACATTTCCTCCCGCGAAGCGTACCCCAGCATGCGCACCATGGCATCATTTACATCCAGAAAACGCCCGTCAGGCGTTGCAAAAAACAGGCCTTCCTGAATGCTGTCGAACAGTTCCCGGTACTTCCGCTCCGCTTCGCGCCGGTCCGTAATGTCCTTGAGCACGTGGATCGTTCGAGTATCGTCTTCCACCACTCCCGGCGCGCGCGACGTCGACACCAGAAAGATACGCTCGGCCGACGCCGCCACGTACTCTTCGCGCGGCCGCTGCGTATCGCGGCAAAATGGGCAAGGAAGATCGCTTCCAGTTTCCGCGATTTGCCGTAGCCCGCTCATCGCCTCGCCCACCAGCGCCACTGGCGGCACGCCTAGATGAGAGGCCAGCGAGCGGTTCGTGCGTAAAATCTTCCAGGCGCGGTCGTGCACCACGATGTAATCGCTGATCGCGTCTATATCCTCGACCCATTGCCTTTTCGACTTTTCCAGCTGCGAAAACCGCCTGAAATTCTCCAACGACAACGCAGCGTGGCTCGCCAAAGCGTGCAGCAGCTTCTTCTCCTTGGCGTCCAAATTCCTTCGCCGGCGCAGTAGGCATAACATGCCCAGCCGTTCGCCGTCGCTCGCGGTCACCGGCACGAGGACCGCGCTCCCAGCGGCTGCGCTGCCCTCAGGCGTACGGGCCTCCCCTGCAGGCAATGGCCGGACGACCGCCGCAACCCGGCTTTCCCGAGCCGCTGAGATGATCCAGCTCTTGAGCACGCTGCTCACGTTCTTTTCATTCTCAACCGCGCAGTACAAATCCGTCTCTCGCCCGCGAAACACGGCTACGCCGCCCCACGCTGCATTCAACATGCGCGCAGCGCGGCCAGCAAAGCGCTCCAGGAATTCCGGAAGCTGCCGGGACTGTGCGGCGTCCACCGCCAATTCCATCAATTCTTCCGCTTGTTTTGAAGTGGCAGGCACAGGGTCAGCCTTACTTAACCGAGTGGTTAAATGCGGAGGCCGGATAGCTTTCGTTTGTCGCATCACGGGTTGGGGGTGGACGCGTGTCTCAAGTTGAGTTCTGCCGTTCCCTACCACCCTAGCGACTCATCTCATTCTGAGTCAATCGTCCTTCTCGACCACGTTGCCGAATCGTCCACTCTCACCACACCATCCTTCTCGCTCTCGTCTCAGCATGAGAACTCTCCGCAGACAGATCACGCCACCTGAGACACTTTTTCTCTTTGGCCGCTCCGCTCTCCGCACTCAGAAACGCACTAACTCCTCATTCTACGCCACTTGCCGCTCTCTCGCGTTCTGGCATCTTCGCTCCACGGGCGATATCTAGCATGGCACCCCACGTGCCTTCTCTACGGCGGGGTTTTCCCATTACCGAGAGGGGTGGTGTCAATGAGTTCCGAACAGAGGTGGAGAAAGTTTGTGCTTGGCGCCGCCGCGGCTGCCGTTGGTCTTTGCTTGGGAAGCGCTACCTTGGCGCAAACGGGTTCGACAGACGAAGGAAAACGCAAGGTCAAGTCCAAAGTCTCTCCCGCCTATCCGGAACTTGCCAAGCGCATGAATGTCACCGGCAAGGTGAAAATTGAGGTGGTGATTACACCGGACGGCCGGGTCAAGAGTACTCGCGTGATTGGCGGTCATCCGTTGCTTGTTCAAGCGTGCCAGGATGCAGTGAAGGAATGGAAATTTGTGGCTGCTCCGGAAGAAACCACGCAAATCGTAGAGTTTGAGTTCAGCGCCGCGGGGAATTAGGGGGAATCGCAGAAAACGGCAGGAGCGGTTTTAGAACAAGCCGCGTCGCCGGGGTGAGTGGAGGCATTTTGCAATGACGATCGGGAAAAGGCTTTACATAGGGTTTGGCGCAATTCTGATAATTCTTGGTCTGCTGTTCTTCGTCAACATCGGGGCCGGTTTGCGCGAGCAGTCCGCCCGCAAAGACTTCAAGAGCGCGCTTGACAACAAAGACACCATTGCGTCCGTGCGCTACCAAATCATGTTGAACCGCCACAACATGGACAATTTCCTGTTGAGCGGCGATCCTCGCGACGAAGAAAAGGTCAACAAAGGCTTCGGTGATCTCGATGACCTAATCAAGCGCGGTGAGTCGCAAACAAACAGCGAGAGCCTTAAAACTGCACTCATTCAAGTCGAAAGCACGGAAGCAAGCTGGGCCGACAATTTTGCAAAGCCGCTCCTTGCCAAGCGCCACCAGGTCGATTCCGGCGATGCTACCGTCTCCGACCTTCAAATCTTTTATCTCCAGAAAGACCCGGCTTCCTGGCTAACAAAATCCTCCGCTGTCCTCGATCAAACGAGCTCGGACATCACGAAGTCGTCGGACGAATCCTCGGAGTCGGCCAAACGTGCCAGTTATATTAGTTTTGGCTTTACCACATTGGGTACGCTCGTCGCCTGTGTTGTCGGTATCTTCGCGGCCATCAAGACCGCCAAGTCGATCAGCGAGCCGCTCACTCACCTTATTACCGTCGCGCGCGAAATCGGTGATTCCGGCGATCTCGATCAGAACATTGATATTCATCGCAACGACGAAATAGGCGCCTTGGCTACAACCTTCAATAATATGGTCGCCTACTTGAAAGAAATGGCCAACGTTTCCATGTCTGTCGCTGAAGGCGACCTAACCGTTGAAGTCGTGCCGCGCTCCAAGCGCGACACTCTCGGCAACGCCTTCCTACGCATGTCGCATGGCCTCCAGGAATTGGTCCGTACGACGCGCGATTCCGCTGGCCAGGTTTCCGCGGGCTCCAATCAGGTTGCTGGCGCGGCCGACGAATCCGCGAAGGTCAGCGTTCAAGCTTCCTCCGCCATTGAAGAAGTCACCAGCACGATGCACGAGATGAGCATCAATGTGCAAAACGTCGTGAAGAATACACAAGTGCAAGCCTCCAGCGTCGCGGAAACCTCCGCTTCCATCGATCAGATGGTTACTTCCATCCAACGCGTCGCGGATACCGCAAAGGTTCTTCTCGATATCGCTAATCGCTCCCGAGAAGAAGTCGTCACCGGTATCCAGACCATGGAAAAGGCCACAGATGGCCTGAACCGCACGAACAAAGCCATTCAATCCTCCGCGGAGATCATTAACATTCTCGGTCATCGCGCCGATGACATCGGCAAGATCATCGAAGTCATCGATGACCTTGCGGAGCAAACCAACCTTCTCGCCCTGAACGCCGCCATCGAAGCGGCCCGCGCGGGCGAGCATGGCCTGGGTTTCGCCGTCGTCGCTGACGAAGTGCGCAAACTCGCCGAAAAATCCACGCAATCCACGAAGGAAATCGCTGACCTAATTCAAAGCATCCAGCGCGAGGCGCGCCAAGCCGTCGAAAATATGGAGCGCAGCACGCGGATCGTGGAAGAGGGCCTGAGCCTTGGAAACGAACTCGGCACCGCTCTCCACAAAATTTCCAACGTTGTGACTGAAGTCTACAAGTTCTCCCAGGAAATCGGCGCTGCCACCAACGAGCAGTCCGTGGGATCCTCACAGATTGCCAAAGCCACCAGCCGGCTTACCGAGATCACCCAGGAGATTAACTCCGCCGTCGAAGAGCAAGCATCCGGGGCGCAAGCCGTTGTCCGGGCCATGGACAAGATGCGCGAGCTCGTTCAGCAATCAGCGTCCAGTTCCACTGAACTCTCCGCTGCCGCCGAGCAGATGCTCAAACTTTCTCGCAACTTGCTCGATAGCATGGACCGTTTCGTACTCGACCGTTCCGCGCAGGGCCGCGGCCGCAATTCAGAACAAGGCACTCAGCGTCGTGGGCATCAAACCCAGGGTTCCAGCCGCGAACGCGAGTCTGAATATGCCGAGCTGGTGCGTTCCTAAGGTGCCGGAGATCGCTTGATGGAAAAGGAACTACAAATCGTTGGTTTCCGCATCGGGAATGAAACGTACGGCGTGCGCATTGCCGCCGTGCGCGAGATTGTCCGCGTCCCGGAAATCACGGCAGTCCCAAGTGCGCCCGATACCGTCGAAGGCGTCATCAACTTGCGCGGGAAAATTATCCCCGTGATGGATCTGCGTAAGCGGTTTGGCCACACCGAGATTACCTCGGACAAGAAAAATCGTATCCTGGTCGTCGAACTGGAAAACAAGTTACTCGGTCTGATCGTCAATTCCGCTTCAGAAGTCCTGAAGATTCCGCCATCGGAGATTGAAGCCCCCGGCTCCGTTTTTGCCGATGGCGAGTCCGGATACGTCACCGGAGTTGGCAAGCTGAAGGGCCGTCTCATCATTTTGCTGGATATTTCCAAGCTTTTGCATCGGCCGGAGCTCAAACGACTCGAGGAGGCCGCGGAAACCGTCGCCACTGCAAAGTAACGCTGCCCCCGTTCACATCGGGGACCGCCGAAATGCCGGACTGCCGCTTATTTCATGGGAACGATAACTGCCCAGATTCAACTTACCGAAGCTGAACTGAAGTTATTGCAGACGCTCGTCTATCAAGAATGCGGCATGTTTTTTGACGAGCGCCGCTCGCACTTTCTGAAAGATCGACTGCAGCGCCGGCTCAAGGCTTGCCAGCTCGATTCCTTCTACAGCTACTACCGTTTGCTGACCAGCCGCGAAGGCCGTGCCGAACTCGCTCTGCTCCTCGAAAACCTCACCGTCAACGAGACCAGTTTCTTCCGCAACAAGCCGCAACTCGAGCTTCTGCAGAAAACAGTCCTGGAAGACCTGCTGCGCAAGAAGCAGGAACGCCGCGACTGGAATCTTCGAGTGTGGAGCGCGGGCTGCTCCAGCGGCCAAGAGCCATATTCCGTCGCTATTTTGATCTGCGACGCTCTGGCTTACTACTATCTGCGCAATCCGCTTCCTTTCGATATGCCGTCTCCCAAGCCGCTGATTCCTCCGCCGTGGAAGCTGGAAATTGTGGCTTCGGACATTAGCTATGCCAGCCTCCGCGTCGGCCAGGAAGGCGTCTTCACCGAGCAACAGATGGAGCCGGTGGACTACACCTGCCGCTTGCGTTACTTCGAGAAGTCCGGCGACAAATACGCCATCAAGCCCCAGCTAAAACAGCTCGTCCAGTTCGACTTCCACAATCTCAAAACCGAGTTTTTGCCTCGCCGCAACGACATCATCCTTTGCCGCAACGTCATGATCTATTTTGACGAAGCCGAACAAAAGCGTCTGATCGAAAAGTTCTGGCACTGCTTGAATCCGGGCGGCTATCTTTTCGTGGGCCACGCCGAAAGCCTCTTCGGCTTGACGCAGAAATTCCGCATGGTCCACCAAAACAACGGAACGGCCTATCAACGCGTGGAGGCGAATTCTTGAGCAGGCCTCCCGAGGATCGCAACCCCGAGCTTCGCGCTATCTTCTTCGAGAGCGCGAATGAGCTGCTGCAATCGCTCAACGAAGCGGGGCTTGAGCTCGAGGCTCATCCAGCCGACGAGGAAGTCATCCGCCGCGTCCGCCGCGCTGTGCATACGCTCAAGGGTGATTCCGCTGCCTGTGGCTTTCATAAGTTGAGCGAGCTTGCTCACGAGCTTGAAGATATCCTCACGCCTCAAGTCGCACAGAAATATGGCTCGAGATTCGCTGAAGTGGTTCTCGCGGCTGCCGATTCTTTCGAAGCCATGCTCTCTTCCTACCAGCGTGGGAAGAAACTGCCATCGCTAGAAAAGTTGCGCGGCCTGATCCGCGGACTATTGGTCGATGTCGCCAGCGCACCCGTTGAAGCTCCGCAACCCTTGGCGGCTGTGCCAGCGACTTTTGCCTGGACCGAATACGAGCAACTCATGATTTCCGAGGCCGTGCACCGAGGCGAATCCGTTTACAATGTCGCCCTGCGCATCGATCCAGACAGCCTCATGCGCGCAGCCGCATTTCAGCTCATTCGAAACGTTCTCCACGGCTGCGGCACGCTGATCGCTCTCCGTCCAGAAGACAATCTCGCCGCTGCAACCGTCGAAGTCGTCGAGGCCGCCGTCGCCAGCGTTCAGCCCGAAGAGGCCATCAAAAAGCGCTGCCGCATTCCGAGCATCGTTTCCGACGTTCGCGTCGAGCGCGCCACAAGCGCTCACACACCCGAACACGAGCTTCTGGGTGAACTTTTGGAAGCCCAGGCAGCCCATGTTGTTGCCAATACTGCCGAGAGCGGCGATGCCGCCGACGCTGCCAAATCCGCCCAGGCAGGTTCCGCGGTTGCCACCGTTGCCGAAAGCACGCTCCGCGTCGATGCCAGCCGCATCGATGCCGTCATGAATCTCGTCGGGGAATTAATCATTGGCAAGTCCATGCTTCATCGCGCGCTCACAGAATTTGACCAGCGCCACGCGCGTGATCCGCTCCGCGCCAAGCTGGCTGACGCCATGGGTTTTCAATCTCGCGTTCTCGATGAACTGCACAAATGCGTCCTCAAAATTCGCATGGTGCCCGTCGAGCAGCTCTTCCGCCGCTTTCCGCGCGTCGTCCGCGACGTCGCCAAGCAGTGCGGGAAAGACGTGGCCCTGGACATTTCGGGCCAGCACACCGATCTCGATAAAAGCATTCTCGACTCCCTTGGCGAGCCTCTGATGCATCTTGTGCGCAACGCTGTCGATCACGGCATCGAGCCTGCTGACGAACGGCTCACCGCCGGCAAGCCCGCGCGCGGCACTGTCTATTTGAAGGCCTATCATCAGGGCACACAGGTGGTCATAGAAGTGCGTGACGACGGCCGCGGGATCGATCCCGCCCACGTCCGCAAACAAGCCCTCAAGCAAGGAATTATTAAGCCAGAGGAAGCGGCGCGCCTCAGCGACCAGGAAGCGCTCAACCTCATTTTCGAATCAGGTTTCAGTACCGCCGCTGAAGTCACGGAAGTTTCCGGCCGCGGCGTAGGCATGGACGTTGTGCGCAGCGTTTTGGACAAGCTGAAAGGCACAGTTCATATCTCGACGGAAAAAACCCGCGGCACGACGTTTCAACTCCGCGCCCCGCTGACTCTTGCCAGCATTCAGACGCTTCTCTTCCGCGTCGGTGGCCGCCTCTTTGCTGTCCCGCTTTCGTCCGTCGTCGAGATCTCGCGAATCCACGAGCAGGAAATTCATCGTATCGACCAGCGCGAAGTGCTTCGTCTGCGCGACCAAATTCTTACTCTCGTGCGCCTTGAACATCTCAGCCGTCTCCGCTCGATCGACACCGAGCCCGCGAAGAAGAAACATTTTGTCATCGTCATCGGCGCCGCAGAAAAGCGTTTCGGCCTCGTTGTGGACAGCATGGTTGGCGAAGAAGAGCTGGTCATCAAAGCTCTGCCGAGCGACATCATTTCGAGCGACCTCGTCAGCGGCGCTTCCATTCTTGGCGACGGCACGGTCGTCCTTATTCTCAATGTGCCTGCGGTCCTCTCGCGCCTCTCTCGTGCCGTTCCGCTGGGAGCGATCGCATGAGCGCCCGCATCCGAGTTCTCGTCGTCGACGATTCCGCCCTCATGCGGAAGCTCATTCCCGCGGTCCTTGCCCGCGACCCTTCCATCGAAGTCGTTGGCACCGCCATGGATGGCGCTTTCGCCCTGAAAAAAATCGAAGAGCTGCATCCCGACGTCGTCACGCTCGATCTCGAAATGCCGCGCATGGACGGCATGGAAACTCTGCGCCTGATCATGCGGCGGGCTCCCATGCCCGTCGTTCTTTTCAGCACTCATTCCAAAGAAGGCGGTTACGCCACTCTCAAAGCCCTCGCTCTCGGCGCCATTGACTTTGTCCAGAAGCCCCAGGACGCCGCCGCCGGACATCTCGAATCCATCGCCGATCAGCTAATCGAAAAAATTAAGGTTGCCAAGCGCGCCGCCGGACGCAAGCTCCCAGCCGCTGTCGTCTCCGATGATCCTCCCAAGGGAAAAAAGAAAATCCATTCCGCGATTCCGCCAAACCGAATCATCGCCATCGGCATTTCCACCGGTGGCCCGAACGCTCTCCAATATGTTCTCTCGCAGATTCCCGGCGATTTTCCGGCAAGCATTCTTATCGTTCAGCACATGCCCGAAGGCTTTACAGAAATGTTCGCGAAGCGCCTCGATGAATGCTGCGCTCTTGAAGTGCAAGAAGCTCGATCCGGTGATCTACTCGTCGCCGGCCGCGTCCTCATCTGCCCCGGCAATCGTCACATCATGGTTCGACGCATGCCTCGTGGCGACATGGCTGTTTTATCCGACGGCGCGCCCGTCAATGGTCACCGGCCCTCGGCTGACGTTCTCTTTCATTCCGTCGCCCAGCAATTTGGACTCACGGCGGTCGGCCTGTTGATGACCGGCATGGGTGAAGACGGTGCCGAAGGCCTCGGTGCGCTAAAAGCTGCCGGCGGCGTGACAATCGCCCAAAGCGAAGACACCTGCGTGGTCAGCGGCATGCCCCGAGCCGCCATCTCCAAAGGCTACGCCGACAAAGTGGTTCCGCTGGAAGGTATCGCCGCGTTCCTGGTTCAAAACTACGGCGGAGACCGCTCCAGCTCAGAAAAATTCGACAAGAACGAAAATAACGACAAGCACGACAAGAACGAGAAATCGGAAAGGACACCCGTTTCTTCCCATCGCACCTAACACCGTGCCGGGAGAAGGAGAAGGCCATGCAACAATTTGCCGCTCTGTTACGGAAAGACAATCAACCCGTTCGCTACCTGGTGGTGGACGACTCCGTTTTCGCTCGCAAGAACATCATCAAGATGATTGAGATGTTCGGCGGGGAAGTCGCCGGAGAAGCCGGCGACGGCCTTACCGCCATCGCGGAGTTCAATCGCACCAAGCCCGACATCGTGCTCATGGACATCACCATGCCACAGATGGAAGGCATAGAGGCCGTCGAGCGCATCGTTCGCCAGCATGGGGAAGCGCGCATCGTCATGGTTTCGTCGGTGGGTTATCAGGAAAATATTCTGGCTGCGCTACAAAAAGGCGCGAAACACTTCGTGCAAAAACCCGTCAAGCCCGAAGTCCTATACGAAATTCTCCGTTATGTTCTCAGTGACGATCCCAACGCCGCAGGCGCGCCCGTCGCCTTAATAGGAGAGCACCGCGCATGAGAATGGAACTCATTCAGCCGTTTATCAACGCCGCCGATGCCGTCTTTGCCGAATCGCTCCAGGCGCCGACCAAAATCCTCGATCTTTCGATGGACGAAAACACCTATCGCCGCAAAGGCGTTGCCGCGCTCATCGCCATCAAAGGCGACATCGAAGGCCGCGTCATTCTCGATCTTTCGCCCGAAGTCGCCATGAAAGTCGCCAGCCACTTAGCAGGCGAGGAAGTTCCCAGCAGCGAGCAGGTTGTCCGCGAAACTGTCTGCGAACTGGCCAACATGGTGATTGGAAATTCCGTCACTCTGCTCAACGACCAGGGATTCCGATTTAAAGTCTTTCCGCCTGAAATTCACATGAACGAAGAAGGCCTCTCGGGGAGCGCTGACACGGAAGCCATGGTCATCGCCATTGAAACTCCCTGCGGCCATGCGTATCTCAACATCTCCATGCACTATCTCCATCGCCGCCGCCACGAACGCGATATCGCCTCCGTAATGGATTAGTAGGGGCACGGCACGCCGTGCCCGTTTTTGCCGGGAATTAATTTCTCAGCACGCCGCAAGCGCGCCCCGGATTTTGTTTTTTATTTTTCTTTCGGATCTGTTGCACGAACCGCCAGAATTCTACAAACTCATCAACCCGCTATCGAAACTCCGCCTCAATCCGCCGAATCGCTAGGCGGTCGAATATACGCCGCTCCGTGCCGATATAACCCCGCTGCCGGAATCGCCTGCGAAAACACAATCCTTATGGGCACAAAAATCGCGCCACTTCCGGGCGTAAACGGTACCGCCACCTCCACGCGCGATCCCTCCGGATACTCATTCCTACTGCGAAAACTCAACCCGCCCTTTGACAAATCCTCGCAAACCGCCACTTCCTCCTGAAATCCGCGCCTGCGTATACAAGCCAAAACCCGCGCCTTCACCCGCGTCCGATTCCGCCGCGGAATCACCCGCTCTTCCATGGTCAAAGGATGGGTGCCGCCACGCTCTGCCGTCTTCATTTCCGCTTGCGCCTCAATCCAGATCGAAGGCGTGTCGCAGTGCTTGCAAAGCCTGGCCACGCATTTCCGCACTTCGAACGACTTGAGTTCCATCTCATTCAAATAAACCACTTCGCGCCTCTGGCAAAATCCACACTCCATCAACAGTCTCGCCAATGCTTCATCCGCCTTATACGGAGCAGGGAAGTCGATGTCCCAGAAATCCGCTCGCGGCTCCGTAATCTGAATTGCATACAAAAACCCGTCCGGATCCTGATCGATTTCTGCCATCACGCGCGCCCGAGTCGTTCTTACCAAATCGCCTTCCATCCGTCGCAGCGTGATTTCCTGTCCCGCCGTCAGCTTCTCATCCATCCGCAAAACTCCGCCGTTGCGGCTCACCAGCAGCGTCTCCGCGACGTGCTTGAGGGTCTCTCCTCCGCTCGTGGTCCACGATGCCTCCACGGGCATTCGGAAACTCACGCGGTCGCTCTGCCGCAGTCCGTCGCTTCGCATGGTGTCGTTTAGCATCGTGGAAATCTGCCGTCCCAGATTAGCACCCTCAGCCGGCCTCTTTTCCCTCACATCAATTCCCTTTGTCGTACCAACTAATATCTCGCGGCCCTCTCGTCCTCCCCCCAGACGGTGCGATGTGGCGCCACTTGTGGGGGCAAGATAGATCGTGCCCTTGCGGGTCCGCCCTGTTACCTTTTTCGCTCTCTTTCCCCTCGCAATCCCCCCATTTTCAGCCTTTTCTGGCACCCTTTATAGGTAGTGGGGAACGTTCCGACGGTCACTCCTGACTCTCTCTTCCCCGGTTGAACTGACAGTGGGCAACGTTATCACCATGAACGATCGAACCGCCGATGGGGTGTCGCACAAAGTTAGCCTGCGCGACCGCCGCTACGCTATTCGTTATCCCTTTGCCGCCGACGCGGAAGTCCTCGATCTCGAATCCGGCGTCCGCTCCGATGGCATCACCTCGGACCTCTCCCTCGGGGGTTGTTTCGTCTGCACCAGCAAGCCCCTGGCTGTGAAATCTCGCACCCGCGTCACCCTCACACGGAAAGGCGAAAGCGTCGAAGCTCTCGCCATGGTCCGCATCGTCAAACCCCGTATCGGCATGGGCCTCGAATTCATCGACATCGAGTCCACCTCCAATTCCGTCCTCACCCGCTGGCTAGAGCAACTACGCCGGGAGCGCTGAAGGTTCGCCGCTGAATTTCAGTTTCCTCTAGCTGTTCTCTACCATTCAGGTTCTTTCATGCCCGGCCATTACTGAATCGTAAAAATAGACCGGAGGGGATTGACTTTCCGCACCCCTCGCATAATATCGGGCGCACTGTCTTCGGGCTCGATTCGGAGACTGTTTAAGGGGCATGTCTTATGATTCGAAAGCTATCTGCAAGAGTGTTTGTAGGCTGCATCGCTCTACTATTGTCGGCTGGGCTCGGTTCTGCCCAGCAGGGAACAGGCCCTGCCTCCGGCGGGCGCGTCATGGTTCCCAAATCCAGCATTGCTCAACCCGGCGACGCTGGTGTCAACGCTCACACGCATCTCCGCCTGTTCGTTCCCCCCGTTGGAACGAACTTTGGTCCTGCAGCCCGGCCCAACGAACTGGAGCCGTTCCCAGGCGCCTTCTTTGAAACCCCCGCTTCGCTCGGCTGTATCTATCAACTTGTTCATCACCCAGTTCCAGGCTGCAATCCGGACGTCACTACCGAGAATCCCAACTTCGGGAAGGGTGCGGGGGCTATCGCCCTCATCGAGGCCTTCGACGACCCCACCGCTGTTTCGGATCTCGCAATCTTCACTACACAGTTTGGGCTTCCTCCTGCGGATCTGACCGTCAGATATCTCACCGGCACGGAACCTGGGCTGGATCCCACGGGCGGTTTTCACCTGGAAACTGCCCTGGACCTACAATGGGCTCACGCCATGGCTCCACAAGCCAGACTCTTTCTGATCGAAGCCCCGGACAATGGCCTTGTCAACCTCTTTGAGGCTGCTCAGCTGGGTGCGAGCCTGGTAGCGTCCGCTGGCGGCGGCGAAGTTTCCATGAGTTTCGGAACTGGCGAATTCGGCCCCTCGCTCGGGAATAGCTCCGTCAGCGAAACCGTTTTCGACCCCTTTTTCGTTTACCCAGGTGTCGTCTTCTTTGCTTCCTCCGGGGACAGCGCTGGCACTTTGTACCCCAGCGTTTCTCCGAACGTCGTATCGGCGGGCGGCACAAGTATCTCGCGCAGCCCCAACACGGGTGACTTCATTCTCGAGAACACTTGGCAGGACGGCGGCGGCGGCTCCAGTCTGATTGAGCCTCGTCCATCGTTCCAGGATGGTGTCCGCTTTATTGTCGGTAATTCTCGCGGTACGCCCGATCTTTCCTTCGACGCCAACCCGGCAACAGGCGTCTGGGTCTATGACAGCAATCCGGTTTACGGAAAGGGCTGGTTCGTTGTCGGTGGCACCAGCGTTTCCGCACCCTCTTTGGCGGGCATCGTTAATGCCGCCGGCGGCTTCCGCAATTCCAGCCAGGACGAAAACCGCGAGCTCTACAACCACATCTTCAGTAGTTCCTTCAACGATATCGTCTACGGCACGTGCGGTGTGCACGCGGTCTTCGCCTTTCTCGGCTATGACGCCTGCACCGGCATCGGTACACCCAACACTCTTAGCAACAAATAAACGGTCCGAAGCCGAGCTCGCTCCTCAGCTTCGGTTGATTCTCCTCAGGCAAGGGCTCTCTTCACAGAGAGCCCTTCGCCATTTTGGCCACGCATCTGCTAACCTCGGCTGGCGAACATGCCGCTCGTCTCCATCACTCGCCTTCGCGTCCGCTCCTGGCGCTTTCTGCCGGGTTTCTTTTTCTATGCCTTGCGATCCACGCGGCAGGCCTCGCGCGCCGACGGCAATCTCGCCACCAGGTTATTGCGCGATCGCCATCACACCTTCTGGACCGCCACCCTCTGGACTTCCGACGTCGAGATGAAGCGATTCATGCTCGCCGGCGCTCATGGCCGCGCCATGCGCAAATTACTTCACTGGTGCGATGAAGCCGCCCTCGTTCATTGGACCCAGGAAAACGCCCTCCTACCGTCGTGGCCCGAAGCCCACGCCCGCCTGCAAACAGAAGGAAGACCCTCCAAAGTAAATCACCCCTCCACCACCCATATCGCGCACAGGTTTCCCGACCCGCACGTTGGACCCGGTGGCGAAGTAAATTTCAAATAGGCCGGGTAGGCGAACTTTGGCGAAGGTCGGGACTCCCTAGCCTTTTCATCCCACCGTGAATTACGAGAGTGGTACGCTCTCCGCGTGCACTGTCGCCAAACAAAAATTGTTCGGACCACTCTTCCAACGGCGGCAAGAAACCGCACGGATAAGCTTAGGAGCGGGCTCGCGTTGGGCTGTCGACCCTCCCCGCAAGAATGTCGCAGCAAGAATGAGGACGGCAAGAATGCAGGCAGTAACTTTCATCTGCCCGGCATGCGGGCAACAAATCGACGTTGCCAGTCTCCGAAGCCCGGGCGGCATGGGGGCTGGCTTGTATTGCCCCAAATGTCAGGAGCGCGTTCACATCTCATTTGCATATGGCCGTGTAGTCGCCGTTGTTTCTCTCTTGCTAGCCCTTGCGATTCTGAGGCTGTTTCACGTTAGTACAGCACTAGGTTTCGTGGTCGGCACTCTCCTCTTATGGATACCGATCTCCCTTTATCTGAACGCTTTGTCTACACGCCTGCGACCGGCTAAGTTGACGAAGTGGAAGCCCCGACGTAGGACGTTTTTTGAGTGGCTCTATGACCGGGACGCGCCTCAAGACATATTCGGCAAGCGCCCCAAGCCTTGAGGCATCGAGAGGAATTAAAAAATGGCGCGGTCCCGTGGCAAGGATCGCATCATTCACTGCTCCTCAAAATTGTTTCTAAGTGTTCAGGGAGGAACCGGGGACAGACGGAACGCTTTCCGATACATCCCTTGCCCCTCGCAGCCTCGCCTTTCTTCTCAGCGCGGCTCCGCGAACTCTGCGTCTCTGCGTTATCTTTATAACCGGTCACTGCTTTCCCGTCACCACCTGATCCAGCAACTGTCCCACCGCCCGATGCGCCTCTAGGATCGAGTAGCGATGATCCATCGCACCTGCCAAATCGGTATTTGCGAAAGCGATTCGCCCAAAGGGCGCGGCCCGCAATACGTCACGCGGCGCCGGTTTGCCATCTTTCCCAAAGAAAAATCCCGGCTGCGGATTGAGATACGCGTGGCCCCATCGATTCAAGACAATTCCCGCAATGTCGCGCTCTGCATCAAACCCCGCGCCGCCGAACATTTCTGTGAACTGCTGCCGGATGCGCCGCTCATATTCGCGGAACGACGTAGTCAGCATCTCGCCGCGCCCGCGATGTCCTTGATCTTCTGTCGAGAGGCCGGGATACGAATAAAGAACCTTGAGCGTCAAAACGATCGGTGCATCTGGATTTATCGTAGGTTCAACGCCGCCGCACACTGCCAATCTACGTACGTCAAAATAATTTCCAACCCCATCAAACCACCTGCATCCGGTAATTCCCATTTTTTGCAAGAATCGCCAGTTGCGCACCGCAACATTCGCCATCATGCAAGGCGACCGGTAAAACTGCGCGTAGGCATTCCGCTGCGCCTCACCCAAATCTTTGATGATGTGTTTCGCTGTCCAGCTTCCTCCGGCCATCACCGCGGATCGCGCCTTCACGCGAAAAACTTTTCCGTCCTTCGTATAAGCGATCGAAAGGGAACTGGCCTTTGCCGGATCGCCATCGTGTTGCACAGAAACTGTCGTCGAAGAAAGCCGCAGGCGTACTTTCGACCCGGCTGCATCCAACGCCGCAAAATTCACTGCTCCGCGGCTCACTCCCTCAACAGTCGGCGGCCCTTCGATCGAAGTCGGAAGCAGCGCTTTCGTCATCAGCCGCGCAATGGTCGTATTCCCGCCTGGAAACATCTGTACCACTTCGCCAGAACCATCGTCCCACGGATGCAGCAAATCCGCCGCGTACTCGCAAAATGCGGAGAGCGCATCCGGCCCCAGACCCGAGCCGCCTCCCTCGACGGGCGAAAGAAACGTCCGGATCGTCTCCCGGCTCAATCCATAACGCTCCATCATGTGCTGTTCGAGCGATATCGCATCCAGCTTGCGCGAGATTTCATCGCCTTCATACTGCGGCGGATCAAATTTGGACTCGTCCGCCGCCGCTCCCGAAAACCATCGCAACAATTCGCGCCGCGCAGCCGCAGAGACCGGCGCTCCTTCCATCTTTTTGCCGACCGGGTCAATAAGCCACATCCCCGGCTTCTGTCCAAACTTTGCGCCAAACCACAATCCGTATTGCCCGCGGCTCAATCCTGCCGAATCGTAAGGCGTGTGGCTCAGCGCCATCTCCGGTCCGGCACCGGACCATTTCTGATACGTCAGCTTCGGCGTCTGCAGCCCGATCGAATCGTAAAAGCGTGCGATGAAACTATAAGGATAGGGAACCAGATAAATCGCCGATCCTTGATGCGCTACAAGTTTCTTTCCGTCCACATCAAACTCGTTCTGCTTCGCCTCTCCTCCAAAGATCGGGTGATTTTCCAAAATGAGGCACGTTTTCTCCGGCCCCGCTTGCCGCTGTCCAGTTTGTCTAACGAAGAAGAGCGCTGCTGCCAGCCCGCTGATCCCGCCTCCGACAACGACACAATCGTAAGTTTCTCCCGTCTCGATAGTGTCCGGAGGCAGCGGGTCATACGCGCCGTCGCGCATTTTGTGCCCAGCTTCCATCACCTCATATGTATTGCCGTTCGAGCGGCTGTACTCGCCGACACCTCCATAGCCCGTCCAGTCGTCTTTTTCGCTTGCAGCAGGCGAACCATTCCCCGTGGCAAGAAGCTGCGCCGGACTCAATCCACCCAGCAGGCTCGCGCCGGAAGCCAGAAGCGTAGAACCGAGAAAATCCCGCCGCGTTATGGAAGTGTCCATTCCAATCGCGCGATCGCCCGGCTCAGGTTTATTTTTGTAGGTCATCAAGGGTCTGCACAAAAAAGATCTGCACAAACACTAAGGCCGCGTGTCGAGCGGATGTTTGCTCTTCTCGTAAAATTCGTTCTGAATTCGCAAGCTCTGGTCATCTGCCTTTGCCGCGCGAATGGCTTCGACAATGGCCTCGATCCAATTCTTCATGTTCCATTCGCCGAGCTCCTTCGTTGCCAAGGAGCCGTCACCGGAATAGTGATTCGGGAATCGAGCGTACCACCAGATCCCCGTGTACACGTCTTCCGGCAAATTCACGCGCTTCTGGTCCGCGCCAGACTCGCTCGCCGCGCGATCCAAATGCACCAGGTCAGGATGCGAGACCATCGTGTTCGAGGTTTCATTTTCCCCGGCATGATAGTCAATCCCCGTGGATTTCTTCGCAGGACCGCCAGGCGTGCTTCGCTCTCCGACGATCACATAAACGACGTAGTCGTGCGGCTTATCCATCTGCGATTGGGCAAAAAGGGGGAGCAGGTATTCATTGCCTCCGTGGCCATTCACGATCAAAATCTTCTTGCATCCGTTCCGCGCCATTTCGTCGGTCGTTTCCTGCAGTAATTTCAGTTGTAGCTCCAGACTGTACGCCACGGTTCCGGGTTCCTGCTTCGCTTCGAAAATTTGCCCGAAATAATACTCAGGAAAAACGACAGCATATTCCTGCGCCACCGCCTGCAGCGAAGCGTAGCGCACGTTCAGCAAATCCGTTCCCAATGGCAGGTGCGGACCATGCTTCTCCAAGATGCCAAACGGCAGCAAACACGTCCCCTTCGATTGCTGGACGCCCAGCCGAAAATCAGCCGCCGTCAATTCCTCCCACTTCGGCGATACCTTGCCCTGCGCCTGAACAGCGCGGGCTCCGAGCGATATCGCCGCTCCTGCTAAGACACCAGCAAGTCCAAGCTGTCGAAGACGAATCATTTGCCGTCCCTCCCCAACGCCGCGAATTCTAACGCCGGGCGTCCTGAAGCGCACTAGTAAATCGATTTTAGGAAGGGAGACTGCATCACTATCCGGAAGCGTGTACGCCCAGAGAGGATTTTACGGCAGCGCAACAAATGTTGCAGTATTATATTATGGCAAGCCACGAGAACGCCTGAGTCTTTTGTAGGCGTCTGCGCGCTTGCGCTGCCAGCACGCCGCAAACCGCAGTGGGCCTCGCAACGAATGTTTCGTGGATGATGCAGCAAGCCGCGCGGCCGGGCAGAAGACCGGCCATGCCGCAAGCAAGTCGCTTGACGGGACGCAGCATACGTTGTATTTGAGTCATCGCCTCACAGGCTTGTTTTCACAGGCGGTTCGCGGTGGATGGGTTGCACACGAGGGGAAGTGAATGAGGGATGTGACCACAGCTGCCGTCAAGCAAGGTATCCGGATCGAGAAGATCGAAGGCGCTCAGGAAATGAGCGTCTGTGTCGAATTGCAGCAGCGCATCTGGGGATACTCGCCCATCGACACCGTGCCGGACCAGATTTTCATTGTGGCGAAGAAAACCGGCGGCCAGGCGATGACAGCATACGACGGAGACACGCCAGTAGGATTCGCTTTGGCGTTTGCGGCAGTGCGCGGAGGGCTTAGTTACTTGCATTCGCACATGGTAGGCGTCATCGAGGAGTATCAGAACCGCGGGGTAGGCCGGTTGCTGAAGCTGGCTCAGCGCGAGGATGCGCTAGAACGCGGAATTGATTTAGTCGAATGGACGTTTGACCCGCTGCAACTGAAGAACGCGCACTTTAATATCGAGCGTCTCGGCGCAATCGTTCGGCGCTACGTCCCGAATCTCTACGGTAGGACTTCCAGCCCATTACACGCCGGGTTGCCGACCGACCGACTTGTTGCGGAGTGGTGGGTGAGCTCGCAACGAGTAGCTGATGCGCTCGCCGGCCGGCCGCGGGCGGTGGGTTCGGATCGCGAACGGATCGCCATTCCCGCCGGCATTCGCCAGATCTGCCGCGATGAACCGCGGACCGCGGAGATAATTCAAACAAACTTGCGCGAACAGTTCCTTTCGAACATAGCCGCTGGGCGCGCAGCTGTGGGATTCGAGCTCAACCAAGAACAGGGGACATACCTTCTGGAGCCTTATGAAGATTGAATCCATCACCTTGCGTGAAGTGCAAATGCGGCTAAAGGCGCCGTTTGAAACGAGCTTCGGCGTCTCGCACCACCGCAGAATCATTCTTGTCGAGGTAATTGCGGACGGAATCAGCGGCTGGGGAGAGGTCACAGCCAGTGAAACGCCGGGGTATAACTCCGAGACTACGGATACGGCTTGGCACGTCATCTCCGATTTTGTGGCGCCGTCGCTGATTGGAAAGTCGATTAGCGCCGCTTCGGACTGTCCCGCGCTGCTGGCGAGTATTCGCGGGCACGAGATGGCAAAGAGCGGCGTGGAAAACGCGCTCTGGGATGCGGAGGCGCAGCTCAAAGGAATTTCGCTTTCGAAGCTGCTGGGAGGGACGCTGGAGGAGATTTCGAGTGGAGTGTCTCTTGGCATTCGCGAGAGTCCGCAGGCGCTGGTGCGGCGGGTGGAAGAGGAATTGCGTGGCGGATATCAGCGGATCAAGCTCAAGATTAAACCGGGGAAAGATTTGGAATACGTAGCGGCGGTGCGCAAGGAATTTCCAGACATTCTGCTTTCTGTCGACGCCAACTCGGCCTACCGTCTTGAGGACGCGGGCCATCTGCGAGAACTGGACAAATTTAAGCTGCTGATGATGGAGCAGCCGTTGAACTGGGACGACATTTACGCGCATTCGAAACTGCAGGCACAAATTCAGACAGCGATTTGCCTGGACGAGTGCATCAATAATGCGCGGCATGCTCTCACGGCAATCGAATTGAAGGCCTGCCGGATTATCAATATCAAGCTTGGGCGCGTAGGCGGCCATAGTGAAGCAAAGCGGGTGGAGCAAATCTGCCGGACGCATTCCATTCCGGTGTGGTGCGGTGGAATGCTCGAGACGGGTATCGGGAGGGCGCACAACATCGCGATGTCGACGCTTGCCGGTTTCACGCTCCCAGGAGATGTTTCCGCGAGCAAGCGTTATTGGAACGAGGACATTATCGAGCCCGAGGTTGAGGTGACGTCGAAGGGCACGATTCATGTGCCTAAAACGCCTGGCATCGGATATACCGTAAGGCGCGATCGAATCGAGCAGCTCACCGTGCGGACAAACAATTGGGATAGCCAGCGAACGGCGGCCTGAGTTTGCAAACTTTTGAAATACGTTTGAATGCGATTGAAGTGCGCTTTCCGGGTAAGCGCAGGTGCAGAACGAAACCATTGCGCGACTGCCACCACAAGCAGATTGTGATGTAAGCAATTCGCTTGACAATCCTGCCTTTGCTACTTAGTCTCCCTCTGACAAGAATGCAACAAATGTTTCACGCTTTCACGCGCCAGCAACACCGGTTTCGGGAACAGTTATCTTCGAGAAGCGGCATCAGGAAGAGTGGGAGGCTTTTACGGTGAGAAAATCGACTCGATCGACGCTTTTTTCGGTGGGCTGCGCGGCGGTCTTCGGCTGCGCCGCGATTTTTGCGCAGGCGCCCAAGGCGACGGATACGAAGGCGCCCACAGCTCCTGCTAAAACCTCTGTCTCTGAGGATTCCTCAACGAAGGCGCACGAGCTGACTGCCGACGACCTCGGGGCGTTCCTCGACGGCTTGATGCCGCAGGAAATCGAGCACGCGGATATCGCAGGCGCGGTGGTTGCCGTCGTGAAGGATGGCAAGCTTCTTTTCGCAAAAGGCTACGGATATGCCGACGTCGAAAAGAAGATCCCGGTTTCGCCGGAGACCACACTGTTCCGTCCCGGGTCGATTTCAAAGCTCTTCACCTGGACTGCGGTGATGCAACAAGTGGAGCTGGGCAAATTGGATTTAGATCGCGACGTCAACGACTATCTCGATTTCAAGATTCCGCCGGCGTTCGGAAAGCCCATCACTTTGCGTAATATCATGACGCACTCCACCGGTTTTGAAGAGACGGCCAAAGATTTGTTTCTCGGGTCCGTGGAAGAGCTGCGTCCAACCGGCGAATACTTGCGTGTGCACATGCCTGCCAGAATATTTCCTCCGGGTACGACGCCGGCGTACTCGAATTACGCAACGACTATGGCGGCTTACATCGTCGAGCGAGTCTCGGGCCAAAACTTTAACGACTACGTGGAAGAACACATTTTCAAGCCACTCAACATGACCCATGCAACATTTCGTCAGCCCCTGCCCGAGGCGCTCAAGTCGTCCATGTCCAACGGATACATCCTCGGGTCGGGTGAACCTAAGCCTTTTGAAGTTGTCCAGGTCGCTCCCGCCGGCTCGCTTTCCGCTTCGGCTGTGGACATGACGCACTTCATGATCGCGCATCTGCAAAACGGACGATATGGAGACCAGCAGATCCTGAAACCTGAAACCGCTATTCGGATGCATGCGCGGCAGGAAGGATGGCCGCCGTCGATGAACGCGATGTGCCTCGGGTTTTACGAGCAGTGGTTGACCGGCCATCGCAGCATCGGGCATGGCGGCGACACGGTTTCCTTCCACAGTAACTTGCACTTGGTTTTGGACGCCAACGTCGGCCTCTTCGTCTCCTACAACAGTCCAGGGCGCGCGGAGATCGATCCGCGCGGCTACTTGTTTGAGAGTTTCATGGATCGTTATTTTCCGACGGCTCCGTCGAACGAACCGACGCTCCCGACCGCTGCTCAGGATGCTCAGAGTATTGCTGGTCCTTATAAAGTAAGCCGGCGGTTTGAAACAAATGTCTTGTCTGTGACGGAGTTGCTAGGCCAGACGAAAATCACCGTCAATCCGAAAGACAACACGATTTCGCTGGAGGGCTTTAAAGGACTAAACCAGCAACCGCTGCGGTTTCGAGAAATAGCTCCGATGGTTTTTCGAGACGTAAATGGACACGCGAAAATCGCCATCGTGAACGACGCCACAGGCCGGCGCGTTGCGTATATCGACTATCCGTTCATGGTGTTTCAGCAAATTAACAATACGTTTGGCAAGCAGAGCGTGAACTACTTCATCATAGGGTTCAGTTTGATCGTCATCGCATTGACTCTGCTGATGTGGCCGATTAGCGCCATGCTTCGGAAGCATTACGGGAAACCACTCACGCTGGATTTAGGTGCAAGGCGGTTAAGGATGCTGGTGCGGCTGGTTTGCTTCCTTGTCGTCGTATTTGTCGCGGGGTTGCTGCTGTTTATCAGCAAGACGAGCAATCCTTCCGGCCTGTCAGAGCGCAGTGATTTTGGGCTGCATCTACTACAGTTCTTAGGCTTGATAGCCGGACTAGGCTCGCTCGTGACCATTTATAACAGCTTGAAGTCCTGGGGCGATGACCAGCAATGGATCTGGAACAAAATCTGGAATACGCTTCTGGCGTTCGCATGCGTGGGATTTTTCTGGTTTATCTATCATTGGCATCTGCTGAACTTCAATTTGAATTACTAAGCGAGAAGCCGAGAAGCCCGGTTGACTCTAAAATGTGGGCGATTGCAGAAACGTTGGTGTTGATTCCCGGCTCTACTGTACGGGCGCGTTCAGTGAGATGAGCAAGGCTTTCGCGCCATTCCAAAGTATCTGCACACCGATGCACACGAGCAGAAACGACGAAAGGCGCATGATAACGCTCATCGATGTAGCTCCGATGGCGCGCGCCAGTCGATCCGAAAAGCCATAGCAAACGTAGATGCTCGCCGCGATGATGGCGGACCCAATCAGTATTTCGAGAATCCCGAGAATGTTTCCTCCGCCGTGCCGTGGCAGATTGGCCCCCAAAGTAATGGCCACGGAAATCGAGCCTGGGCCGACGGTCAAAGGCAATGTCAACGGGTAAAAGGCGCTTTTGAACTCATCCTCTGGCGAGACGTCATTGCGACCTGCCCGATTTCGATTGGCTGGTTCATCGTCCTTTCGATTCAAGATGGACCAGCCGGTGGAGATCACAATGAGTCCGCCGCCAATTTGAACTACCGGAAGGGAAATGCCGAAGAAGCTGAGAATGTGGGTTCCGATCAGGCAGGAACAAACCAGGAGGAAAAAACTGTTCAGGGCGACGCGCCAGGACAAGGCGCGTCTGTCCGATGCGGAATAATCCTGAGTCAGAGTCAGAAAAATTGGGCTGCCGCCCAATGGGTTGACGATGGGGAAGAGTGCGCTCAGGATCAAAAGCGTGTTTTTCGCGGTTTCGAGCAAACAATTTCTCCCGGATAGGAAGTATAGCGGAGACAGGTGTTGGCGTCACAATGCGGGGCACGGCCGCAGCGCAAATTCGCTCGAAAGAGACCAGAAAAGGCAGGCTAGGGCGCTTGTGCGAGCACAATCTTCGCGGTGGTGATAGCCTGCCCAACGTGGCGCTGGGTGTGGTCCGCGATGTGGACTAGAAGTCCACCGAGCGTGGTCGGCAGATGATTCCGGCCGACCGACCGCGAAGCTTCCAGATTAGCGTGGGAAAAGCTGCGGATACGCGCCGCGCTGGTTGTGAGTGCCGAGGCAAGTTCGGCAAACAGCTCCTCGCGACTGGCTCCGTGTGCCAGTTCGGATTGCAGCGCAATTAGCTGCTTTTCGCTCAAAGAGGCTCCCTCGGCATAGGTTAGGAGACGGTCGAGGCTCCGGGAAATATGTCGCAAATGGAAAGCGATTGGAGCGATTCGCGCGGGAGATTGATTCAACTGCGCGTCGGAAAGATGGCCGCACCAACGCTGCAAATCTTCGCCAGCGAGCTCCAGAGCGTGCAAAACGGCGCGATGAACGCTCGGAAGTTCCGCAAGAGTGCCGCGCAGCCAGGGCTCCGAAAGTGTTTCCTCAGGCATTCGAGATGGCCTCCTCCCGGGAACGGCTCCGGGTTTGAGCGTGTGCAAATTCCAAGCAAATCAGACAGCAGGCATTTTGTCATGCGAGAGATTGGATGCAAGAGGGACAGCGAGAGATCGGGTTTTCGGAAATTGGCAGATGAGCCTTGCTCACGGACGAGGACGTGAGCTAGAGTCGCGGTTCCAGTTTGGGGATAACCATGGCGACCAAGGAAAAAACAATTCGAAGCAAACATAGCAGGCCGGGTGAGAGGGTAAAGGTTTTAATAACGCGCGCCCGCATTCACCGGCGGATCCTGGAGATCGCTAAGCAAATTCGCCAGGATTTTCCAGAAGAGCCATTGCTATTGGTCGGCGTTCTGAAAGGTGCGGTGTTTTTTCTCTCGGATCTCGCCAGGGGAATTCCGGGCGAGGTGTCGCTTGATTTCATCGCAGTGTCGAGTTACGGCAAGGACACGAAAACCTCCGGCCAGGTAAGACTTACAAAGGATTTGGATGCCAGTATCGAGGGCCGGACGGTCATTGTGGTGGAAGATATTTTGGATACGGGGATGACGCTGCAATATCTCCTGCGCATACTTGAACAGCGCAAGCCGAAGAGGCTGCGCGTCGCGGTGCTGCTGGATAAGCCGGAACGGCGGATTGCAGCTGTGCAGGCGGATTACGTCGGATTTAGCATCCCGAACGAATTCGTGGTCGGCTTTGGCCTGGACTATGCGGAGCGTTACCGCAATCTCCAGGGAGTCGGAGTACTTAGCCTGAAGCCGCAGGACAAAGCTGGAAAATCGGCCGATTGACCTGGCCGCCGTACGCAAGCGGAGAGTTTGTTAGAGTCCCTCCCCGGCATATCGGAAACATACCAAACTGGCCTGCCACAAAGACGATTCACGGACGCTCCGGGGCTGCCTGCTATTATGATAGGAGTTCATGAATCCACCGAACGACCATACAGAGGCGCCGGCCACCCGAACAACGGCAACAGAAAAGGCGGAGATCTCCGCCGAAGTCCTGAGCACGCTTGCCGAGATTGGTGAAGAGGTCAATTCCTCGCTCGACTTGGACGAAGTGCTGGCACGAACCGCGGCGCTCATAAAACGGCACATCGATTATGAAATCTTCGGTGTGTTGATGCTCGAGGGCGACGGGGCATACCTGAAACATAGATTTTCTATCGGCTATCCGCACGAGCTTGCGGAAAATCTGCGCATTCCGATCGGGCAAGGAATTACCGGGACAGCGGCGGCCACGGGCCACCCTGTCCGTGTGAGCGACACTTCAAAAGACCCGCGATACATCAATGCCATCGAAAGCGTCCGGTCCGAGCTGGCAGTCCCACTGATGCTGCAGGGGAAATGTGTGGGTGTGCTGGATATTCAAAGCAGGCATCTGGACTACTTCACGCGCGAGCAGCAGAGCATATTGACGCTGCTTGCCAGCCGTTTGGCGGTGGCCATCGATAATGCGCGTTTGTTCCAACGCGTGCGAGCACAGGCGGAAACTTTGCTTCTGCTGAATGAAGTTGGGCGCGAGACGAGTTCCATCCTCGACGTCGAGGAATTACTGCGGCGCGCCGCCGAGCAAATCAAGCGGGTGATCGATTACCAGATACTGAGCCTGATGCTCTATGACGACGAGCAGAAAGTATTTCGCCATCGCCTGGACGTAAAACACGGGCAGCGTGTTCAGGGAAAGATGCGAGTAGCCGTAAGCGAAGGCATCGTAGGCGCTGCGGCCACACTGAAAGAGCCGGTAGTTGTTCCGGATGTGACGACTGACTCTCGCTACGTGATGGTGAATCCGGAAACGCGTTCCGAATTGGCGATTCCGATGATGCACAAGGGGAAAGTCATCGGAGTGCTGGACCTTGAGAGCCCGCAGCAGAACTATTTTACAGAGGATCACGTTCAGACGTTGTCGATTCTGGCGGCCAACCTTGCGGTATCACTTGAGAACGCGCGGTTGTATGAACAAGTGGCTCGCGACGAGGCGCGTCTGGAGCGTGATCTGCAGGCGGCGAAGCGCATTCAAGGGGCGCTACTGCGGCCCGTGCCGACAGAAGACTTCGGTTTGGATATTGCCGCCCGATATCTGTCGGCCAGGGAAGTCTGCGGCGATTTATACGAATTCCTGCGCTACGGGCCGCAACAGTTGGGGATCGCGCTCGGCGACGTCAGCGGGAAGGGAACTGCCGCTGCGCTTTATGGCGCGGTGGCCATTGGAATCATGAGGAGTCTTGCTCCGCAAAAGCTTCAGCCAGCGGAAATGCTGAAGCAGATGAACCAAATCGTCGGCGAGAGGCGCATCGAGGGGCGCTTCATGACGGCGTGTTTCGCGACGTGGCAGAGGGGTCGAAGCAAGCTGCGCGTGGCGAATGCTGGGCAGTCGCAACCGCTGCTGTATAAGGATGGACGCTGTGACAAAATCGCGCTGACGGGATTTCCGCTCGGGATTTTTGAAGAAGTTAGCTACGACGAGTGGGGTGTGTCTCTCAACCCCGGCGATATCCTGGTGTTTCACTCGGACGGGATTGCGGAGACGAGCAATAGCGAAGGGCAATTCTTCGGAACCGAGAAACTGCGCACGCTCATCGAGCAACAGCATGAAGTGAGCGCCACGGAAATGGCCGACCTGATTTTGCGCGAAGTAGATTGGTTCGCCCAGAGCGCGCCCCTTGCGGATGACCGCACGCTCGTCGTATTGAAGGTAAGATGAACGCGAAGGTTGCAAATGCACGCAAGAAGTTGAGGTTTGTCGACCCGGCCGAATTCACGCCGAAGTTCGCATGGAAAAAGTCCGCTCGAGAAGAAGGCGTTGAGCGCGTGTTTTGCGAAGGCGCCGACCTGGTCTCTGCCGCGGCCTCGTTTGGCACGCCTACCTATTTTTATAGCCGCGCGGCGATTACGGATGCTTACCGTGAGTTCGACCGCGGCCTCGGTAAGATTCCGCACACGATCTGTTTCGCGGTGAAGTCCAACGGGAATCTTTCCATCTTGCAGTATCTGGCAAAGATGGGCAGCGGTTTTGACATTGTCTCCGGCGGAGAGCTCGAACATTTGGGGCATCTCGGGGTTCGCGGCGACCGGATCGTATTTTCTGGAGTCGGGAAGACTCGCTATGAAATACGCGATGCCTTGCAGTATTCGCCCTCTGTGCGCAAGAAACGGGCTGCTCTCCGTAGTGGCGGAATCCTTTTGTTTAATGTGGAGTCCGAGGCCGAGCTGGAAGTCCTGCTGGAGGAATCCGAACGAAATGCAAAGCGTGGAGGGAAAATTCCAGCAGTTGCAATTCGCGTGAATCCGGATGTCGCGGCGGGCGGCCATCCGCACATCGCGACGGGAAGCCACACGCACAAGTTCGGGCTCGATTGGCCGGAGGCTCGCCGGCTGTATCTGGCTCACAAGGATTCTAAGTATTTGCATTGGAAGGGAATCAGCGCGCATATCGGTTCGCAAATTGTTTCGCTCGATCCATTTCGCCGCGCATTCGGCCGCATCGCGGGATACGTATCGGAATTGCGGGGCGCCGGGATTCGGCTGGAATATTTGGATCTGGGCGGCGGGCTGGGAGTGCGCTATACGACGGAAAATACCCCGGCGCGCCAGGACTACGCCAGAATGGTTGCTAAGTGCGTTCGTCCTCTCGGTCTGCATCTTTTGCTGGAGCCAGGGCGCTCGATCATTGCTGCCGCCGGCATCCTGCTGACCAAAGTGATCTATACAAAGCGCAATCGAGGAAAAACGTTTGTCGTCGTCGATGCGGCGATGAACGATTTGCTGCGGCCCGCGCTCTATGGCGCGGTCCATCCCATTACACGGATTGCGCGGGAAGCTGGCAACAAACAGGAAACAGCAGAGCGGGTGGACATTGTCGGCCCGGTCTGCGAAACAGGCGATTGTTTGCTGCGCGATTGGCCTCTCGGCGAAGTTAAGACGGGGGATCTTCTCGCGATTTGGGTCGCTGGGGCCTACGGAATGAGTCAAGCTTCCAACTACAACGCGCGAACGCGTCCGAGCGAAGTTCTGATCGATGGAACGCGCTCCGAGTTGATACGGCGGCGGGAGACGCAGCAGGACCTTCTTCGCACGGACCCACTGGCACCGAAGCGACGCCTCCGCTTCTGATGGCTGAGAAGGGGCCCACCACCCCGGGGGTGTCCGCGAGTTATGAGGTAAACACGTGAAGAGATTGAAGTTGCGGACATTCCTGCGTGTTGCGCAGAGACGTGAGGCCCCCTGCCCAGGGCTCAGGGTGAAGGGGGCCCCCTCCCCGGTTTTTTTGTAAGTGCGGAATCTAAAGGAGTTAGCAGACAGGACGGACGAGAGGCTAGCCAGTTGGAAGACTCGACTGTTGCGGAAGCAGGGCGAAGGAAGAAAGCTGAACGCAGAGGCGCTGGGCGCACACCGGGAAGAGAAAAAGGGTGAAGGGGAATGCGACGAAAGCATGTGACACGGTAGCATGGTTGTTGATTACTGTCAATAACTATTATTGAAAGAGAATCATTCGAATGAGACGGGTGGAAGTTAAGAAGAAGGAAGGAGTTGGCGGGAATTTGAGAGTTTGGTGAGACAGTGTAGCAAGGGCAAACCCAAGACCCAGGTTCAAAAAACGAACCTGGGGCACCCTCCGCGTTTTCCTAATGCAAGCAGAAACGGGAAGCCATCTCCGGGCAACCCCGCCAATGTCACCCGCCGACCGACCACAAAGGGGCCTACAACGAGTCCCACTTTGGTACTAAACACCGAGTCCCCCTGTACCATCGACGACGTTTCGAACTCCCGGATATGCTTTCTGTAATGAAATGAACGCAGCTGTCGGGTCTCTCTCAGAGACCGCTGCAGGGCCCAAGAACGGTATCGATTGCAAAGGAGTCTCCAATGTATGGGCCCTATAAGCTGGCACGACGCGATTCCGGCATAGCTCTACTTACCACGCTTTTGCTCATGATGCTGATGGCCAGCATGCTGGTTGGTTTTGTCCTGCTTATTAATTCCGGACAGCAGCTCAGCGGCTACAACAATGATTACAGCACGGCGTTCTATGCCGCGGAAGCAGGCATGGAAAAGATGACGGCGGATGTGGGCACGCTGTTCGATGAAAACTATTCGCCGAGCGGGGTTCAAATTAACGCCGTCCAAACGACTCCTCCGGCTCTTAACGGTATCAACTACGTACAATACAACGGGAGCAGCGGCTACCTTATTAGTTTTCCGACCGACACCAATGGGAATCCTCTGGCAAGCACGAATGTGATTAACTCTGGCCCGTACGAGGGTATGACCGCGCTCCAGACTCTTTATACTCTAAGCGTGACGGCGCGCACGACGGCCGGCTCCGAGGTGAAGCTGCAGCGCACGGTGCAAACCGTAGGTATCCCGGTGTTTCAGTTCGGCATGTTCTCGGCGACCGACCTTAGTTTCTTTCCTGGTCAGCCCTTCAATTTCGGGGGCCGCACACAAACCAATGGAAACCTCTTCCTCGCTTCGGTGAACGGTGTGACGCTCCCTCAGCCTGTCGGCGCCTATCTAAACGTAATCCGCACTAGTCTCTCTAACGGTTGGTCCACCTCCAGCGGTTACACTGGCGCCGTCAATGTCGACAATGGCAGCGGCACGCGTCCCTTGGCTACAACAGAAGGCAGCCTTGTTGGAGGACTTGGCTCTGCGACAAATCCCAGCTGGCCGAGCATTTCGCTCGGCAGCGCCGACTACGCAGGCAACCTGAGAAATGGCGCCACCGGCGCGGACACCTTGAATCTGGCCATCGCCACCCTCGGTGCTGGCGCCACTCAGCCGGTTGACATCATCCGCCGTCCAATCGCTAACGAGTCCGCCGTGATCACTGCAGAGCGCTATTTCGCGCAAGCCAGCTTCAGGGTTCTTCTTTCCGACAATGCTGCCGATATCACAAACCTCAACACCCCCTGCATGGACACCTCGGCCGGCCCTTTCGATCTGTCCCAGCTTGCCCAGCCCTCTTCGGGATGGACCGCGTACGGAGGTTTTCCCGCCGCTCTCTACACAAAAATGACCGCCAATAACACCGCGGGTTACAGCACCCCCCCGGTGCCGCTCGCCGCGTCCGCCGCGGTCTTGAACGCCACAAGCTATAACAGCGCGAACGGCTATTGGCAGCCGGGACCCACTACGGCCCAGCCAAACTATGGGACGCCCATTATCAAGGGTTTCATTAAAATCGAGATTCAGACCTCTTATTCAGGCACGCCGTGCGGTACATGGAAAGACGTAACGCTGGAAGTTCTCGGCTACGGCTATGCCGGACGTGACTTATATCCCCAGGCGACACTGACTTCCGGCACACAATACGGCGCCGCCGAACCAATTCTCACTCTACCTACGAGTGGGCAGATCGCCGCATCTACTTGCCCTGACGTGCATCCGAACGCCATCATTCGGCTGGAGCGCGTGCGCGACAACCCATCTAACTGGGCGGCGGCAACTGGTGCAAATCCCTACCTTAACTGCGGGATAACGCTGTCTTCCGGCACGACCGGTACGGTGACGAATTATCCGACTCTGCCCGGCGACTACTGGCCCAATGAACTGTTCGACACGCGAGAAGGCACCCTTCGTGACCTAAGCGTTTCCGGGAGCATTGGCACGGTCAATTATTCCCAGATGGTTTCGCTGAATGGCGTCATGTCTTACATCGAGCTCGACGCGGCTAATTTGGTTAAGTACCTCACCGGAGCAGCACCTTACGGCGGCGGCTCGGGCACCCAGGCCTATGATTCAGTGAATGCTCCCAACGACTACGCCGTTTACATCTCCGACCGCCGTGGCAACTACACCTCAACCGCCATCGCGGGCGGCTGGCCTCCAGCCTCTCCAAGCGGCAACGAGACCGGAGAGTACGGTTTCGAGGATTTCGTCAACCCGGCAAGCCAATATGGCTGCCCGGACGGTGCCGTTGATCCTGGTGAGGACCTCGACGGTTTGGGAAGCTCTCCTTTCTTCACTTACGGACAGGACGCCACGCATGCAAGCGGGGCCTATACCGCTGGTTTGAACGGTGGCAATGGCTACTACGGCGCAGGGACTCCGGCTGCCGTCGCGACCGCCCTTGTCGGTACTACTACAGCCAGCGCTCTTGCAGCGAACCCTAATTGCACGGTTACCACCCCGACCACGATTTGGCCGTTCACGTACGTGATTCACGCAAACGAAGCGCGCGAGAATCCGAACTTTTTCTTCCGCCGCGCTGTAAAGATCTTTCACGGTGCTAACGTGGCCTCTTACCTCAACACGTGCCCGAGCGGGGTGATTTGCGGCCTCACCATTACTACGGAAAACCCGGCCTATATCCAAGGCGACTTCAATTGCGTTAGTTCTTGCAGCGGCGGCACTTGGAGCACGGTGTACGCTGGCACCTCCGTCGCCGCGGATTCGATCACCGTGCTCTCCAACAATTGGAATGACGTCAATTCCTTCATCAACCCGTACGGAGCGAAAAATACTGCCACCAGCACCTATTTCCGGACTGCCGTGATGGCCGGCAAAGGCGTCTCCTTCCCGATACCGACGGGCTACACTGTGTCCGATGACTTCGGTACAGACGGTGGGACGCACAACTTCCTGAGATATCTTGAAAGCTGGGCCGGTCAGACTGTTTATTACCAGGGCTCGATGGTCAGCATGTACTACAATCGCCAAGCGACCGGTTTGTACAAGTACGGGGGCTCCAACAACCTGGTTTACGCGCCAGGAACCCGCAATTACGTCTTCGATACGACATTCTTGACTCCCGCGAACCTGCCGCCGCGCACGCCGCTGTTCCGCGACGTCAACACGACCGGTTTCACGCAGCTCCTTCTTCCAACCCAGTAAAAAGCAGCGCATCACTGCGCCCGCGACCAGCCCCGAGCCTTCGGGACGGAAAAGGATTCTAAATTGAGAACGCACCAACGAATCTGAGAGCTGGATTTCGCCCCATTTCAATTTGTTGCGCGGGATTTCGAAATAGGGTTTTTTCGATGGCTGGATCAGTTTGCGGCATTGTTGGGTGCGCGATGCCAGCCGGACTGAAGCGCTACTGCGGCTAAGGCCATCCACATTTCATTACGTTCAGTTGCTATCGACAGCTGGGGCTCTTGAGGACGGTGCGTGCGCGGGGCAGATGCGATTACCGTTTGCGGATCAACGCGGTAGAGCGAGGGAGAACCCCAAGACCCAGGCTCAAAAAACGAGCCTGGGGCACCCTCCGCCTCTCTGTACTTTTTCCAAAAATGCCGCGGAGATATTCTCTCCATAGTCCTCAAGCCCACATATGCTTATTCTCTGTTTCCGGGTCACCCGGGAGGAGATGGGCTACTGGCGATCGACGCGGTAGAGCGAGGGAGAACCCCAAGACCCAGGTTCAAAAAACGAACCTGGGGCACCCTGCTGAATTGTAGGGAGATAGCGGACGTAACTCTGGTTTCTCGTTTTAGAAAGTCAAAGTCTAGACCCAAGACCCGCCCTCAAAACCCGAGGACGGGGCACCCTCCGCATAACCAAGAGTCCGGGCCACCCGTCCCAGAAGAAAAGCTGAAGACGAAGACCCACTCTTTCCAAAACCAAAACGAAAGGGTGGGGCACCTGCCGGAAAAATCAAAGTCAAAATCGTCTCGACGAGTTAGGGTGTTCCGCCCGTTCTTCCGCAACTAGAAAGTGAATCGGGAGTCCGAGCAGAGTAGTAGACTTACGGTTAGGCTAGAACAGCGGAGAGCGGCGGCCGCATTGCCCTTTCTCGTATCGATCCAGAAAGCGCTCGCCAAGATGGTCATTGAGTTCGCCGATCCATCCTCCAAGAAAGGTGAGTTTTAACATTGCACGAGAGTGAGAAACATTACCGCGACCTAGTTGAGAACAGCCTCGATCTGATGTGCACCCATGACTTGAATGGGGTTCTTTTGACCATCAATCGCGCTGCTGCACGGACACTAGGCTATGAGCCTGGCGAACTTGTGAACCGGAACCTCCGTGAGTTCCTGAGCCCCGAGGTTCGCGGGGAAGTGGATGCGTATTTAGTTGCATTAAGAGAGAGAGGTGCCTCAAGTGGATTCATGAAGCTGCGGACCAAGAGCGGGGAGACACGGATTTGGAAGTACACCAATAGCGTGCGGACGGAAGGAGTAGACGTTCCTATCGTCCGTGGGATAGCGCACGATCTCACCGACATTTTTCTGGCTCAGAAGGCCTTGCGCGAAGGGGAAGAGCGGCTACGCATCGCCTCCGAGGTCGGCAGGATGTACGCCTGGGAGTGGGACTCCGCCACAGACTCAATACGCCGGTCCTCGGAATGCGCTCGCATTCTCGGTTTGGACGCAGGCCAACAAGGTTGTGCGAAAGATTATTTCGTTTCAATCCACCCCGATGATCGAGCCGGGCTGTGGACTGTGTCAACCTCGCTGACGCCAAAAAAGCCGACCTATCGAACAGAGTATCGGAGGTTTCGCCCGGACGGTGCGCTACTCTGGCTCGAAGAGAGCGGCCGGGGGAAGTTTGACGAGTCCGGGAAAATGGTCGGGTTGGTTGGCATGACCGCGGATATCACCGAGCGCAAGCAGGTGGAGGAAGCGCTGCGCGAGAGCGAGGAGCGGCTGCGTCTGGCCATAAAAGCCGGAAGGATGTATGCATTCGAGTGGGATACGGAAACCGACGTCATACTGCGATCTGAACAGTCCGCTGAGATTCTCAATTGGATCGACGAACCGACGCCCGACACGGGCCGGCAATTTATCAGCAGAGTTCACCCGGACGACCGCGAATCATACGTCGCTACGGAGACTGGGCCTACTCCTGACAATCCTACCTATCAAACCATGTACAGGATGTTGCGTCCGGATGGCAGTGCAGTTTGGCTGGAAGAATGTGGGCATGCCTTCTTTAACGGTCAAGGCCGGATGCTGCGTATTATCGGCATGGTGAGCGATATTACCGACAGGAAGCAGGCCGAAGAAGCGCTCGCAAGCGTGAGCCGCCGGTTGATTGAGGCACAGGAACAGGAACGCACACGGATCGCCAGAGAGCTTCACGACGACATCGGGCAACGTCTCGCACTGTTGACCGTCGAGTTAGAACAGCTCCGGCAAGTTTCTCCCGATTTGTCAGCCGACCTAGTTCAGCGTATTAACAAACTAAGTAGCCATAGCTCTGACTTAGCTAGCGATGTCCAATTCCTGTCGCACGAGCTGCATTCGTCAAAACTGGAGTATCTGGGCCTTGCAACGGCCATGAGTTCATTCTGCAAAGAGTTCTCTGACCAGCAGAATGCCGAAGTTGTCTTTACTCATAACGAGGTCCCACGCAGGCTCCCGCAGGATATTTCGCTCTGCCTCTTCCGCATCTTACAGGAAGCTTTGCAAAATGCGCTAAAGCACAGCGGTGTGCGGCACTTCGATGTGGAGCTGTGCTACGGATCGGATGAGATTCTCCTCACGGCAAGGGATTCCGGGTCGGGATTTGAAAGCGAGGCTGCCAAAAAGAGCCGGGGGCTTGGCCTGATCAGCATGGAGGAGCGACTGAAACTGCTGAACGGAACGTTTTCAATCGAGTCGCGACCCCAGCGTGGTACCACGATCCACGCCCGTGTGCCTCTCAGCAAGGTCGCACGGGCCGGGGTGTAGGGTTCGGTAGTTCACACCTGCCTGGCAAACGCTGCAATCGGAAGCTGACTTATTTCAGGCATTCTGGTGTGGGTTTCGGGCCGCAGAAGAACTCCAGATTGAAAAGGCGACAATGAATCTGAGAGCTAAACTTCGCCCCATTTGAGTTTGTTGCGGAGGATTTCGAAGTAGGACTTTTTCGGGGGCTGGATCAGTTTGAGGCATTGCGGGGAGCGAGTGATGCGGATGCGGTCGTCGGATTGCATCGGGATACCTTTTTGGCCGTCGAGGGTGAGAAAAACGGATTCAGCATTGCCCTCCAGCTTCACTTCAATGCTGGAAGAATCGCGCACGACCACCGGGCGATCGGTGAGCGTGTGCGGGCAGATGGGAGTTATGACGAAGGCTTCGACGGCGGGGTGAACGATGGGGCCACCGGCGGAGAGGGAATAGGCGGTTGAGCCAGTTGGAGTGGCGAGGACGAGGCCGTCGGCGCGGTAGCGGCAGACAAAATCGCCATCGATCGACAATTCCAGCTCAATCATGCGGGCTAGCGCGCTTTTGTTGACGACGGCGTCGTTTAACACGTGTTGGCGATCCAGGATCGTCTCTGCGCGCACGTGTTCGACTTGCAGCATGACTCGCTGGCTCATGGAGGATCTCCCAGCGAGGGTCTCCTCAAGTGCCGGGTAGAGTTCTTCGACGGTGAAACTTGTCAGGAAGCCGAGGCTGCCCATGTTGATGGGCAGAACGGGAATGCAGCGCGAGGCTGCTACGCGGGCTGCCGCCAGCAGCGTGCCGTCTCCGCCGAGCACCAGAAGGATTTCGGTTTGGTCTGCGAGCTGTTCGCGACGTAGCCCTTTGGAAGGAGTTGGCAGGGCAGATGCGGTTTCTTCATCATAGAAAACGCGCAAGTCGCGAGCCTCCAACCACCGCAAAAGGTCGGGCACGACCGCGGAAAGATTTGTACGCCGCGGGCGAGAGATGACGCCGATAGTCTTAAAGATGGGAGAAGGCTGCATGCGTGCCTGGGATTCTACTTCAGGAGACCTTTGCGAGCGTGCAGAAAATATTCTTGATTGCCTTCGGCGCCGGTCAGCCAACTTGGGCACACTTTCATGCAAGTGAGTCCGGCTGCTTCAGCACATTTACGGACACTGGCGATGGCCTTTTCATGCAGACGCACATCCTCAACGATACCGCCGCGGCCAACGTCTTCACGGCGAAGTTCGAATTGAGGCTTGATGAGAATCAGAAAATCGGCGTGGGGTTTCGCGCAGGCCGAGGCAGCGGCAAGTATTTTGCAGACGGAAATGAAAGAAACATCGGCAACGACAAGATCGACCTGCTCGGGGATGTCGGTGGCCCTTAATTCGCGCGCGTTGCGTTCGATGGCGGTGACGCGCGGATCTTGCTGGAGCTTCCAGGCGAGTTGCGAGAGATTCACATCGACGGCATAAACACGGGCGGCGCCAAATTGAAGCAAGCAATCGGTGAAGCCGCCCGTCGAACTACCTACGTCCAGACAAATGAGGTCTGCCGGATTGATCGAAAAATCTTCCAGGGCGCCCTCGAGCTTTACGCCTCCGCGGCTCGCATATTTTAGTTGGCGGCTTTTCACTTCGATGCGGGCGTCGTTTGCGACGGGCGTTCCGGCCTTCTGCACGGCGATGTCGTTCACGCGGACTTCGCCGGCGAGGATCATGGCTTGGGCTTTTTGCTGCGATTCGGCGAGGCCGCGTTCGACGAGGGCTACGTCGAGGCGGGTGCGAGGGGATTTGGATTTCATGAGGATTTGCTTAGTTCAGTTTGGCGATGGCTCCGCACAGAGGAAAACTGGGAGTGGGGCGTGGGGATTTTAACACAGAGGTGGCAGAGAGCACGGAGATGAGGCGGCGTGAGCGAAATTGGCTAGGGCGTTTGACGCATCAGGCGCGGCGTCGGACTAAGTATTCGGCGATTTCGCGGAGGCGCGAGGCGCGGTCGCCATAGGGGGCCAGCTCGGCAGTGGCTTTCGCGGCCAGTTCGTTGGCTATTTGGTGCGAGCGTTCGAGACCATGGACCGCCGGATAAGTGGCCTTTTGCTGGGCGGCGTCTTTGCCCGCGGTTTTTCCGAGGGCGGCGGAAGTTTCTTCGACATCGAGAATGTCGTCGGTGACTTGAAAGAGAAGGCCGAGGGATTCGCCGAAGCTGCGCAAGCGGGCAACATCGTCTGTCGAGGCGCCGGCGCACAAGGCGCCAGAGGTTATGGAGGCGCGGATTAGCGCGGCGGTTTTCGAACGATGAATGTATTCGAGCATTTCTGGATTGATGCGCTTGCCTTCGGCTTCGAGGTCGGCGACTTGTCCGCCGACCATACCGTTGATGGTTCCGGCAGCGGTGGAGATTTCCGTCAGCATGGCGACGCGGCGGGTCGCGTCGACTGGTGCAGCGGCGATGGTTTCGAACGCAAGTGTTAACAGGGCATCGCCGGCAAGAATGGCAGCGGCCTCGCCAAATTTCTTGTGGCTGGTTGGTTTGCCACGGCGGAGGTCGTCGTTATCGAGCGCCGGTAGATCGTCGTGGATGAGCGAGTAGGTGTGGATGAATTCGATGGCGCAGGCGGGATAGTGCGCGGGCGCAACGTTCGAATCGAAGATGCGCGAGGTTTCGAGGCAGAGGATCGGGCGAATTCGTTTTCCGCCGGCGAAGACGCTGTACCGCATGGCTTGATGGACCGAGGGAGGTGGCGCCGTCTCCGGGGGCATCAGACGCTGGAGCGAAGCATCGACCTCAATGCGGTCTTCTTCAAAAAAAAGGGGGAGCTTCATTGTTGCGGGAGGGGCGCGCGGAGGGCAGGGGACGAAACGGTCACGATTCGCCCTCGCCTTCGGGATCGAATGGCTCGGCGGCCAGCTTGCCATCGGCTTTTTTTAGAAGGATTTCAACGCGGCCTTCGGCCTCTTCCAATTGCTTTTGGCACTCGCGGGAAAGCGCGACGCCTTCCTCGAAGAGCTTCATGGCATCGTCGAGCGAGAGTTGCGGGCTTTCGAGACGGCGGACAACCTCTTCGAGGCGAGCGAGGGAGCGCTCAAAATCGGGCTTCTTTGGCGGTTCGGGTTTTTTGGGGGCGGGTGAATTCACGCGATCGGCCTTTATCCTCGGGATCTATTTTGGGCAATGCGCACAAAAGTAAGTTGAACGGCCGCCTTGCGCGATGCGTTCGATCAGTTGTCCGCAACGGCGGCATGGTTTTGCCTCGCGGTCATAGACGCGAAGGATACTTTCCAGGCCTTGAAACCACCACTGCGGGTCGCGAAAATCGGGCGGCGGATGCAAACAGCATTCTAAGGCACGCGCGAGAACGGAAACAATCGCTTTGTGGAGGCGGCGAACTTGCGGAGGTTTCAACGAATTTGCACGGCGGCGCGGGTTCAGGCGGGCGTGCCAAAGCGATTCGCAAGAGTAGATATTTCCGATGCCGGCGACGCGAGTTTGATCGAGAAGGAATTCCTTCAGCGGGCGTTTAGAATTTGAGAGCAGCTCCGTGAACCGGGAGACGGTAAAATCGCGCGAATTCGCGTCCACGCCCAATCGAACAAGGGCGGGGCAAGATCCCTCCGATTCATACACCAGGACGCGGCCAAAGTGGCGTCCGTCGGCGAAACCGAGAACGCCTTTGTCGAGTTCGAATGCCACGTCCACGTGAACGCCGGATTCTTTTTGGTTGGCGACTTCGAACATCCTCTCGGCGTTGGAGAACCAAAGAAGCTGGCCGTCGAGTTTGAAATGCAGCGTGACAATGCCGCGCTCTAGTTGCAGCCAGAGATATTTTCCTTTTCTTCGCACAGATTGGATTCGCTGGCCCATCGCTGTCCTCGCGAGGTGGGAGGGGCTTTGCGGTTTTGTCGCGATGGCGTGAAGGACGTGAACACAACGAATCCTTCGCTGCTCGACCAAGGGGCGCAGCGTCCGCGCGACGGCTTCTACTTCAGGCAATTCAGGCATGGTGGAAGAGAATCGCCTCGGGTCACAAAAGTGGTTTCAATGTCAGAGTATGCTTCCGCGCCTTGGCTTCCGCTGCATCGCTGTACGGAGCAACGATGGGCTGGCCTTTATACCAGTAGGAGAATTGATCGGTGTAATGGCCGCTGCCAACCTGCCCGGATTCGCCCGCGGGAAGCACGAGGATAGAGTCATCCCAGTTGGCGAGGTTGGCGATGAATCGCATGGAAGGGCCGTGCGTTCTTGTTGAGGCGCGGACGCTGTAGCTCGTGCCGGACTGAGGTTTTCCGGTGATGCTGAGCAGATGCTTTAAGAAACCCTGGCGGCCAATCGGATGCAGCATATCCAGCGAATTCAGCTCTTTCCACTGCCAGCCGTCGACGCGCTCACTTTTCGTTTGTTCCACGAGCATGGCTACGGCGCTGTCGGAGGCCGCCGCGAGCAATTCGTCATAGTTTTTGTAGGCCGGAGGCAGCCATTTCGCGGGGCGGTCAGTCAGAACCTTTTGCAGGAATGCGGTGGTGCGCCACTCGTAGAGGTTGGTGTCCTTTCCAAGATACGGCTGAAGGATTAGGTCGAGCGCGGCGCGGCGCGTCACCACCAGAAAAGAAACGAGCGGAGAATCGGAATCGGCGATTCCGTTCCAGTCTCTCAGGCCCTCGATGAGTTTCCTGGCGCGAGGATCCTTTGGTTGCGCCGTCTTCGCGGCGGCAGAAATTTGGTCAGCGAGGAAAACGTGGGGAAAGCTGAAGGTGTCTGTTTCGACCTTCAGCATATCGATGGGACGGAGATTCGTTTTATCGTGCAGAAGATCGTAGATGCGCGCCGTTCTGTAAGGTTCCTCCCAGCGGTCTGTCAGATATGGCTTGTAGTTTGGCCCAACGACGCGAGCATTTGCGGTGACGATTAGACCGCTGTCCGGGTTTAGCGCTTGAGGAAGTTGTTCGAAAGGAATGTAGCCTGTCCACTCGTAATCATCGGTATCGCCGGGAACAGGAACTTCGCCGTGGCCTTTCTTGCGAACGGGGACGCGGGCGGCCATCACGTAACCGATGTTGCCGTCCACGTCGGCGTAGACGGCGTTTTGACCCGGGCCCCAGACGCGTTTCATGATGTCTCGAAACTCGCGCCAGTTTTGCGCTGTGGCGAGCCAGTTGTAGGTGCTTCCGAGGCCGCCGGGCTCGAGCGCGGTCCAGCGAAGAGCGTAGGCTTTGTCGCCTTCGCGGCGGACGACCGGGCCGTGGCGCGTGACGACGACCTTCAAGTGCTCGTCCGGCTGCCCTTTAACGTGAATCACTTCGTCAAAGACTTGCGCCTTTAGCCAGCTACCCTTCACTCGATATTCGTCTGACGCGGCGGGATTGAACGTCTCGATGTAGAGGTCCTGGACATCGGCGCCATTGTTCGTGAAGCCCCAGGCGATGCGGTCGTTGTGGCCAATGACGATTAATGGCGCGCCAGGCAGCGTGAATCCTTTCGCATTGAATCCCGGCGCGGTGAGGTGAAGCTCGTACCAGATTGGCGGAATGGACAGCTCGAGATGCGTATCGTTGGCCAGGATAGGCTTGCCAGTCGCAGTGTGCGCTCCGCTGACAACCCAGTCGTTGCTTCCGAGGCCTTGGCGAATTTCGCTTTGGGTTTCTTGGAGATAGCCCTTAGTCAAAGGCCAGAGCGCAGACGTAATGTCCGCAAAAGTTTCCGGCGTAGGAATGCCGCCAGCCCCGTGCGATGCGGCTTTCAGAATGGCGTCGGTCGGCATATCGTCGTCATCGTCTTCGTCGTCGGGATCAACGCGAGACGCCTGCGAGCCGTCATTGGGGACATCGGGGTCGCCGATGACAAAATGATCCATGGACGCATCGACCGCAAAAAGATCCTTCGAACGATCCGCGCCCACGCGCGCTTCGACGATAGCCCGGTCTAACTCGCGCTCCCATGTGTTGGTCAGCGTTTGGTACATGTAGCCGGCGATAACCAGCGAATCGGTAGGTTGCCATGGTTGCGGCTTGTACTTGAGCAGAGAAAATTCTAATGGTAGGGCGTTCTGATGCTGTGCGATAAAAGCATTCACGCCGCGAGCGTACGCTTCCAACAGCGCGCGCGAATCCTTGTCCATGGCGGCGAAGTCTCGTTCAGCCGCGCGAGAAAATCCGAAGGTACGGAATTGTTTGTCGGATTTGAGAGCCAGAGGACCAAAGATTTCAGAGAGCTGACCGCGAGAAGCGCGGCGCATCAAATCCAATTGCCAGAGGCGGTCCTGGGCCATCACGCAGCCTTGGGCTTCGACGGCATCCACGAGCGAAGACGCGCGGATGTGGGGCACTCCCCAGTTGTCGCGTTCTACGGTGACATCCTTTTGCAGGCCCGAGAGGGAAATGGAGCCGTCGAGCTGCGGAAGCGGCCGGTAGATGAACCACCAAGCCGTCGCCCCGGCGATAACCACAATTACCAGAACTGTCCAAACAAGAAAACGAAGGATGGTCCGCAAGCAGTCTCCCGGGCGCTGGAGGTAAAACTTGAGTGTAGTGGACCCGCTTGGAGGGCGCAACCAGGCGGACGCTCTTGTCGGCTGTGATAATCTAAGAAGATATCGCCTATGAACACGTACAAACCAGTGCCACGAGTGCCCGATTTTCCAGCCATGGAGCGCGAGATTTTGCGTTTCTGGGAAGAGAAAGGGATTTTTCAGAAGCTGCGCGAGAAGAATGCCGCGGGCCCGCGATGGTCGTTCCTGGATGGGCCGATTACCGCGAATAATCCCATGGGTGTGCACCATGCCTGGGGCCGCTCGCTAAAGGACATGTACCAGCGCTACAACGCGATGCGGGGAAGCGCGTTGCGCTACCAGAACGGGTTTGATTGCCAGGGGTTGTGGGTTGAGGTGGAAGTTGAAAAGAGTCTGGGACTTAAAACTAAGCGAGAGATTCGTGAATTTGGCATTGAGAAGTTCGTGCGGGCTTGCAAGGAGCGCGTGCTGACGTATGCGGCGCGGCAGACGGAGCAATCCATCCGGTTGGGTTATTGGTGCGACTGGGATGATCCTAAAGTGCTGATTGCTTTGCGCGACGCGCTGGCGGACGGTGATCGCGTGGTCACTGCGAAGCTGCCCAGTGGTCGCACGGAAACGGCGCGGGCGAGCGAGATCGTGCGGAAATTGGGGTCCGCCGAGTATGGCGGCAGCTACTTCACTTTTTCCGACGAGAATAATTACACCATCTGGTCGTTTTTGAAGAAGTGTCATACGGAGGGATTCATCTACCGCGGTCATGATGTGATGCCTTGGTGCGGGCGTTGCGGAACGGGGCTCTCGCAGATGGAAGTCGCCGAAGGACGCCGCATAACCACGCACACTTCTGTTTTTGTGCGGTTCCCGATCAAAGGCCAAGAGCGAACCGCTCTGCTGATTTGGACCACTACTCCGTGGACATTGACGTCGAACGTGGCCGTGGCGGTGAATCCGGAGATGACCTACCTCAAGGTCAAGCACGGCGACTGGTTCTACTACGTCGCGAAAGGAAATTTCGAACACGATCGCCTGCAGGATTTGCAAGTGGAAGGGAAGCATGAGACGCACAAGCTGCCCTCGATCCGGACTATTTTGAAGGGGAGCGGCGGGGTTGAAGTTGTTGAGGAAATTCCCGGCAAGGATTTGCTGGGACTCACCTATCAGGGGCCCTTCGATGAACTTCCGGCGCAGAAAACACCAGGCGGCGTTTTTCCTTTTGGCGAGACTGGCGGCGGCAAAACCGCGGCGGAAGCGCACCGCGTTATCGCTTGGAAAGAGATCAGTGAAGCAGAAGGCACGGGGCTCGTGCACATCGCGCCCGGTTGCGGCGCGGAAGACCAACAACTTGGGAAAGAGAACGGTATACCGTTCATCGCGCCGCTGGACGACAGCTCCGTTTTTCTCGATGGCTTTGGGCAATTCACAAAGCGCAACGCAAACGAGGTCGCGGATGAAATCATTGCGGCGTTAAAGGCGAGCGGGATGCTCGTGGCGCGCGAAAAATATCCTCACGTTTATCCACACTGCTGGCGCTGCAAAGAAGAGCTGGTGTTTCGACCGGTGGACGAGTGGTTCATCCGCATGGATTGGCGGGATCGCATTCAGCGCGTGGTGCCTGGCATCAAGTGGATTCCTCCGGATGGCGAAGCGCGCGAGCTGGACTGGCTGCGCAACATGAGTGACTGGATGATCTCGAAGAAGCGCTTCTGGGGACTCGCGCTGCCAATCTGGGTGTGCGGCGATTGCAGCCACTTTGTGGTGATTGGGAGCAGGGAAGAGCTGAAGGAGAAAGCAATCGAAGGATGGGAAGTCTTTGAAGGAAATTCGCCGCACCGGCCGTACATTGATGCCGTGAAGATTCGTTGCGAGAAGTGCGGCGGCTTGGCGCATCGCACGGAGGATGTGGGTAATCCGTGGCTGGACGCGGGAATCGTGCCGTTTAGCACGATGCGTTATTCGACGGACAAAGCCTATTGGAAGAAATGGTTTCCGGCGGACTTGGTCCTGGAAAGTTTTCCAGGGCAGTTCCGGAATTGGTTTTATTCCATGCTGGCGATGAGCGCGATGATCGATGGGCGCGCACCGTTCAAGGCACTTTTGGGCCACGCTCTCGTGCGCGATGCGCGCGGCGAGGAGATGCACAAGTCCAAGGGCAACTCGATCGCGTTTGACGAAGCGGCGGAAGCACTGGGCGCGGAGGTAATGCGGTATATATATACGGAACAGAAGACAGCGCAGAATCTCAACTTTCCGGATCTCCATCCCACCGGCAACGTGGGGCAAACGATCGATGGCGATGCGCGGCGCAAACTGCTCACTTTCTGGAATTGTTACAGCTTTTTCGTGATGTACGCCGGCGCGGACAACTGGAAACCGGGAGGATCGCCGCTCCCTGTAACCAATGAATTGGATCGCTGGGTGATGAGCAAACTGCAGCGGCTGGTGGCGGAGGCGAACAATGCCTTTCAGAATTACGAGCACTACAAGTTGATCGAAGCCTTCCAGGCGTTCGATGAAGAGTTCTCGAACTGGTATTTGCGCCGGTCGCGGAGGCGCTTCTGGAAGAGCGAGGCGGACGCCTATCAAACACTCTACGGGGTGCTGACGACCGTCACTCGCGTCATGGCTCCGGCACTTCCTTTCTTGACGGAGGATATCTACCAGAATCTGGTGCGCTCCGTGGATGCTACGGCGCCGGAGTCTGTTCACTTGACGGAGTATCCGCAGGTGAACCCTGCTCTCATTGACGAAGCTCTTGAACACAGCATTGCAGCAGTGATTCGCATCAAAAACCTCGCCCTTAGTCTTCGCACGCAGAGCAAGGTCAAGATTCGTCAGCCGTTGAGCACACTTTATGTGCGGCCAAAAGATGCGTCCGACCGGCGCGTCTTGGAAAACTCTGACTACGTTGCACAGATTTTGGAGGAGACCAATTTGAAGCAGCTCGTCTTGATTGACGATGAGAAGACGCTTGTGAAAGTGCGACTCAAGCCAGACGCAAAAAAAATCGGCCCATGGGCGGGAAGATACCTGAAAGCCATCGGGGAAGCTTTGGAAAATGCCGATCCGGGACAGGTCCTTAAGGGCGGCCCGTATTCGATCCAGCTGGCCGACCAAGTGTTCGAACTCGCTCCCGAAGAGATCGTTACTTTCTTCGAGGGCCCGGAAAACCTCAAATGCAGCCTGGAACAGGGTACCTTTCTGGCTCTAGACACCACCTTGACGCCGGAGCTCCTGCAGGAAGGACTCGCGCGAGACTTCAACCGCATGTTGCAAGACCAGCGCAAAGCCTTGAACCTCGATATTTCGGACCGCATCGTCGTTCGCTATTCCGCCTCGCCGCGCATTGCGGAAGCGATCACCGCGCACGAAGCATTTCTGCGCAATGAACTTCTTGCCGAGCGGCTGGAGATGAGCACTTCGCAGAACGGCGGCGTTAAGCTGGCGCTGAGCGGAGAAGATATCTTCGTCACTATAACGCGTGTGTAGAGAAGGCACGCGCGTCTCACGCACCGCATCCGTACTGCTACAATGCCGGTAGGGGATCCCTGAGAATCTATGTTTGCAGTGCGGCTGATCGGAGTGCTAGCGCTCGTCGCCCTCAACGGCTTTTTCGCGGCGGCGGAGTTTTCCCTTGTGGCGGTGCGGCTTTCTCGCGTTCGCCAACTCGTGGCCAAGGGCGACATCCGCGCTCGCGTCGTCGAGCGATTGCTGGCGGATTTGCACCGCGTTGTTTCCGGTGTGCAAGTCGGCATCACGCTGACGAGCCTGGCCATCGGCGCCCTCGGCGAAGCCACCCTCGCAACGGCATTGCAACAAATCTGGCACGGCGTCGCAGGCACGCGCACCGCATTTTTCGCTCATGCTGTTGCCTTAGCTTGCGCCTTCGCTTTGCTGAGCGCGATGCATGTTGTGCTTGGCGAACTGGTGCCAAAGACGGTTAGCCTCGCGAAGGCGGAGCGGGTCGCGCTTCTCATCGCGCTGCCGTTCCAGTGGTTTCTACACACATTTCGCTGGGCCATCGACCTGCTGGATGGCATGTCTAGCGTCATCGTTAAGGCCATGGGCGTCTCGTCGCCGCAGAGTCACGGCGCCGCGCACTCCACGGAAGAGCTGCAAATTCAGATTCAGCAGGCGCGCGAACGCGGTCTGATCGCGCCGGGCGAAGAGAAATTCATCGTCAGCGCCATCGAACTGGGGCAAGTCCAGGTCCGCGAGATCATGGTGCCACGCCCGGATATGCACACGCTTCCGGTGGAAGCGAGCTTGGACGATGTGATGCGCGTTTTTGCAACGTCACAGCGCTCGCGCATTCCGGTGTATCGGGGCTCGGGCGATCATATTCTTGGTTTCGTGCATATCAAGGATATGCTGTGGATTCTGCTCGATCGCGAACGACGGATGGAAGAAAATCTCCCGCCACCTGCCTTTGATCTCCGGCGCGTGTTGCGCGAAGTACTCATCGTGCCGGAAACAAAACCGGCGAGTGAACTGCTGCAGGAACTTCGCACGCGGCACATCGGCATGGCCATGGTGGTCGATGAGTTTGGCAGTATTCTTGGTCTGGTCACTCTCGAAGACATCATGGAACAAGTCGTGGGTGAAATTCATGACGAGTTCGATGTTGTCGAGCGTCCTTTGACTCTAGCCGATGGCGCCGTCATTTTTGATGCCGCTCTGAACGTGCGTGATTTGGATACGCAGTACAATATCACTCTGCCCGAGGATCCCGCGTACGCGACCGTTGGCGGATTCGTCTTGGCGCAACTCGGGTTCATTCCTCGGGGAGGAGAGAGCTTTGAATACGGACAGTTTCGCTTCACCGTCGTGGAAATGGACGGCCGGCGCGTCGCACGCGTGAAAATCCAGCGCGTCCGCCCGGCGTCTGAAGATGAACGAGCGGCGGAGACTGCAGTAAGCGCCGAGCAGGCGGCAAAAAGCTCGAAAGCTGCAACGGCGGAACCGTAGCAAACCGACGACAGTGCCAGCATGGACAAGGTTCGGCGGTATGAACGTTGAGTTTCGTGAGGCCCCCAATAGACAATGAACGCGTGAGTCCCCAAAAGCACCGGATCGCCGATTACCTGCGGCCTAAAACGATGGCGATGTTGCTGCTGGGGTTTTCATCAGGCCTCCCCTTTTATCTGGTCGGCAATACGTTCGGCTACTGGCTGCGCGACGAACACACCTCGTTGACGGCGATCGGTTTTCTTTCCTGGGTGGGCATCGCCTATTCGCTGAAGTTTCTGTGGGCGCCCTTGATGGATCGCGTCGACTTGCCGTTGTTTAATCGGCTTGGACATCGCCGGGGATGGATGATGTTCTCGCAGATCGTCGTAGGGCTTGCGCTTTGCGCCATGGGCGCAACTGGCACGAGTGTGGGGCTCGGCCGGCTTGGCGCTTGTGCGCTCATCGTCGCATTTGCTTCATCGACACAAGACATTGTGGTCGATGCTTGGCGAATTGAATCAGCAGACGACGGAGATGAACAAGGGCTCCTCGCGTCTGCCTATCAGTTCAGCTACCGTCTGGCTCTCCTGGCTACAGATTCGCTCATCCTCTTTGTGGCGGCGGCCGTGGGCTGGCGAATGTCCTACGGTATCTACGGCGCTGGCATGGCCATCGGAATGATCGCCGTTTGGTTCGCGAAAGAACCCGAGCGGGCGGACGCGGTGGTGGGTGAAAAAAAACGCGAAGCGCAACTCTGGACGCCTCGCGGCTTCTTCGACGGGGTTGTGGGACCGTTCATCGCGTTCTTCCGGGCGCATGGATGGCTTGCCCTTGTCATGTTGGCGGCCATCAGTCTCTACCGCTTGCCGGACTTCATGATGGGGCCGATGGCGAATCCCTATTACATCGCACTCGGTCTAGCGAAGCCAACCGTCGGAGCGGTGCGCGGGTCCATCGGACTTATCGCAACGTTTTGCGGCATCGCCGCGGGCGGATTCTGTTCGCTGAAGCTTGGCTACATGCGCGCCCTCATCATCGGGGGTGTTTTACAGGCGGCTGCGACTGCCGCATTTGCGACTCTCGCTTTCTGGGGTTTGAGCATTCGTCTCTTCGCCTTCGTCATGGCAGGAGACAATTTCAGTCTTAGCTTCGCCGCTGTTGCGCTTGTAGCGTACATGTCGAGCCTCACCAATCTGGGATACACGGCCACACAGTATGCACTTTTGAGTTCAACTTATGCCTGGCTCGGAAAGATCTTGAAGGGATTTTCCGGAGCTGCGGTCGAAAGACTGAGCACCACGCACGGCCTCATCCACGCCTACGGCATTTTCTTTATCGTTTGCGGACTGACGGGCGTGCCTGCCGTCCTTCTGTTCGCGGCCTTGGGTTACTGGCACAAGCGGAAGCAACCGGCCCCAGCCGCGGCCTAGGGCCGCCATCACTCATAACGCAAAGCCGCTGTCCGGCACACAGGCCAAGCCGCGCGGTATCCCGCTCGCGTTTATTGCTCGAAAAGAAAAAGGGAATTACTTCGAGGAGAGAATCACAGGTGCTCCGCGACCGACACTCAAGGCACGCGAAGCGTTCCCCTTGTTGATGGCAATTTCCAAATAGCCGCTTGACCCAAAATACGCAACCGGTTCGCCCGCTTTGCCTCGCGCAAACGTATCAACTAGCCTGTTAACCGCATGAGGTCCCACTTGCATTTTCAGTCCGCCGCCGTTCTGTGCCTCGCTAGACAGATCCTCGGCCCGGAAGTTCGTAACGAGGTTTCCAAACGGATCGATCTTCAGTACCAAGCCTTTTACGCCTGCCGCGTCAGGCTTCGGCCGAGGCAGCGCCATTTTTTTGTAATCCTGAATTTCGTCGCCCATAGCCGGAGTTTGCCAGCCTTTGGAGAGCCAGGCTGCCACCGGCGCAAAAATATCTCGTCCGTGAAAGGTCTTACTGAGAGGTTGGAGGAAATAGTGTTCCGCATTGGCGTGGCGCACCACCACATTTGGTTCCCGTTCGTAGACGAGAGAGAGCACGCCGTTGTCGGGCGCAATGAAATAATGATTTTGTCCGGTAACGAGGAGCGGCCGCCGTTCCGTTCCCACGCCAGGATCCACAATCACCACATGAATCGTCTTCGGAGGAAAGTACGAATAGGCCGCGCCGATGGCCAGTGCGCCATCGAGCAAATCGAAAGGCGTCACGTGATGCGTGATGTCCACGATGGTCACTTCCGGATTGATCTTGAGAATGACGCCCTTTACGGTTCCGACGAGATGGTCGTCGGTGCCGTAATCTGTCGTCAATGTGATGATGGCATTGGCCACGAGATTCTCCCGCCCAGGGTGTTCTGCACGCGCTGCGCTCGACGAAGTGGGAAGGCACTCCGTACTCTTTGACGCTAACGGAGCCGCGCTCCGCCGTCAAGAAATCGCGCGGCGTCTGCTGTGCAATCGCCAACGGTCTTTCAAAGCAGAGGGGCCGAAAAATTCAACCCGTGCCTTGGTCGGGAGCGCAGGGATGCCAGTCGGGGTCCTGAAAATGAATCCTGCAATACCAAAGCCCACACTGCGTACATCGCCGCTGACCGGGAACTTCGCAAGTTACTTGCTGGTGCGAAACTCCCTTGCAAAGCCGTTTCTTTGGTTTTTTCTCACGCTTGTGCACGGTGACCCCCGTCGAACAGGAAGTCCTGATCTGATTGGAATCATAATATCGCACGCTGGGGATGCATTTGTATCGTTGAGCGTCGCCACTTGCGGCGTTTTCGGTGATTTGTTAGCTTAATGACATAAGCGGGCGTCGTAAAATGGCAGTATAGAAGCCTCCCAAGCTTCCTCTAGCAAACCCTAACACGCTGAACTGGCGGCACTTAACTGAAACAAGATTCGCGGTAATTGGAAAACGACGGAAAACGAGATCCGCTCTAGGCTACTCGATTGAGTTTTTAAGCCGAGAAAACTTCGCGGGAATCAACTTAACGATGGGGCCGAGAAGGTTCGAAAGAGGCGGTGAGTCGAAAGCCCACCGCCCTGACTTGCGAGCAGCTGGTGGGGCGCCTGCCTAAGTCAGTTTTGGCCCGATTCGTTCAAGTAAGACACTATACTTGCGTTAACCGACATGATGCCATAAAACCTAACTTGCGTGACTATTCGGTGGATTTCTTCAACGCCGAGAGTTTTGGGCGCGGTTTCTTTTCAGTACCTGCTTGATTTGTCAGGTCTCTCGCTATGCCAATCATCTCGTCCCGACACCTATCCGGAGATCCGACGTCAGGGTGATGAAGGGCGAGCGATTGCTGTGACCGGTCCTCTTCCGTTTCTGACATGTGAAGTCTTCGCCGCCGTCACCGCTTGGCTGGAGCTTCATTCCATATTGAATGGAGTCAAACCGGCGGCTGCCGTATGCATGACGGGTCCTTTGCAGCTGATCCTCATCACTGCCGCTTTGATGAAGCTGCATCGCGTGTTTGCGGCGTCCTACGCGACTGGATGGTTAGTTAATCGGGACCTAGCCTGTCGGATTAATATCTTCGATTTTCGACTCTCCTCAAGCCCAACGCGACAGCCAGAAACTTGAAACGCGCCTTAGGTCGAAAGTCAGAAAACTGTTTGGAGACGTAACATGATGCTGCGCGAAGGCCCGATGGCGTTGCCGGAGAAGAGGCCACCGAAGTCGATAACTTGGACGACATTTGTGAGATTCTGTCCATCCACTTGTAGCCTCATCTTCAGTCGGTCGGATTCGTAAATATCGGCACCCGCAGAAGCATTGACCTGGAAGGAAGGGAGAATGCGGTCACGGACAAAGTTGAGGCGGTTAATCACGGCCGGACCGTATGTGGGAAGTTCGAAGGCGGCGCATTCGCTAGGGCTGTTCGGGTTAGGGCAATTCGGGTCAAACGGCAGGCCCGTGTCATATTGCACTCCGCCCGCAACCCATAGTCGGCGAGAGATCTGATAGAGAAGGCGTCCGCGAACGAAGTTGCGCTGATCCTGCGAATCCGGCAGGTGACCTGAGGTGGGGAGCATTGCGTCGTCGCCCAGAAACAGACCGCCCGTTACGGGGAACCATGCGTTGCCCAATTGATAAGAATAGCTCACGAATCCGGAAAAACCGTGGGTTGGGGTGAGAGTGATTTTCGCTTCCGCTCCGTAAATGATGGCCTTCAAGAAGGCTATGGGATAGCTGATGGTGGTGTTATCGATCTGGTCGTCATCGGCGTAATTGTTGACGAGACGGCGGTAGTAGTTCACACCCAGGTTGACGTTATTCCAGAAGACCTTAGTCAACCCCACTTCGTAGTAGTCTCCCACGGACGGCCTGACAGGCAGTTGGAGAGAAATCGTATCGAGGCCCGCAGCGGCCGTGGAACTGGAGAGCAGGATGTTCTCAAAAGACGGCGTCTGGAAAATACGATCGTAGGAGAAATGCAGCACGAGATTTGCGGGAGGAAAATAGCGCGAAATCGCGATGCGGGGACTCACTGCCTGGTTGTTAACGAGCAACTGATAGTGGTCCCAACGGAGACCAGCGTTGATCGTCCAGTTGCCCAAGTGGACGAGGTCCTGGACGTAGGCGGCCTGCTCGAGGTCCGGACGATGCGCCATGAAGCTGAAAGTAAGGGGGGTGCTTGGATCGTATTGCGAGTCATCGGTGATGTTGTATTGGAAGTTCTCGTTAAGGAAGATGTTGTCCGACTCAACTCCCGCCTTGATCTCATGGCGGCCATGGTTGATCGTGACGTTGCCCCTGAAATACCCTTCGCGAAACCAATTGTGCTGGGTTATCTCGATGGGAGTTGAAAGAGCGTTGGAGTAGAAATCGTTGGCGTTGTCGCGCACCATTCCGTGAAAGTCGGCGACCATGTTGGGCGAAAAGGTGTGCGTGTAGCCAACGATGCCCATGGTTTCGAAGTTGTCGGCATTCTGGACCTGGCAAGGCGGGCCCGTGAACTGTCCAGGCGCGTAGCACCAGGATTGCTGGACCTGCTCGTTCGGAATCAGGTAACGGGAAAGCTCGTGCCGGACGCTAAGAGTGAGGCGATCATTGGGCGTGAGGTCGCGCTGATAACGGGCCGAGAAGTCGCCGACGGTCCCCGTGTAGGTGAAGTTCTGTACTACTACGGGATTCAGGTAGTGGCTACTCATACCACCGCTGGCGCTTACCCAGAGCGTGTTTAGGCCCCACCCATACTGGGCCTCGGCGAAGGCTCCCCCCGTGTCAAAGCTGCCTCCCGAGAGCACAATCTGGCCGTGGAAGCCCGGCTGCGAATCTTCAGCTGTGTTGAGCTCCACCACCCCCCCCATTTTCCTGCCGAACTCGGCGGGGAACCCCGCTGTATAGATGCTCATGGATTGCACGTCGTCGGCTGGAATCTCAGGCCCGAAACTGGGGGAGCGATTGTCTACGAGAGGAATACCGTCGACCACGAACTGCGTTTGATACTCGGAGCCGCGCGGGTGCAAGACGGCGTTGCCTTCGTATAGCCATCCGGGCTGCGTATTCACCAAGTCCTGGAGGGAGCGGCCAGGAATGGAGCCCAGGCGATCTTGTATAGAATCCGACCCGATCTGGCTGACCGAACCAGCCTGATCGGGATTAATTAACGTATTTACAGCTTTAACGCTTATAGACTCAGCGACGGAAGGAAGCTTGAGTTGAATGGTCTGGTCTGTGGGGAGCGAAGAGCGAATTTGGACGGATTCCGATGCGTCCGCAAATCCAGGCTGCTTGATTTCGATCTGGTAGACGCCGTAGGGTAGGCGCTGAACGTCCAATTCACCCTGGTCGTTAGTCGCGAGGACATTTCGATAGCCATTCGCATCGCTCGTGATCCGAACAGGTGCTTTCACAGGCAAACCAGAGGGATCCGTCACTTTAAGACGCAATTCACCGCTATTGTAGCTTTGAGCGCAAACAGCGAAAGCGCAGATGAAGAATAGGAAAAGTAACGCAAATCTCTTCACGGAAGCGGGGCCTCACTGGTTTTGTTTCGATGGTCGAGGGCGGGGTGATGAGCCTCTTGAAGCGCGTTTGAGAACAACTGATACAAATGCCCTTTGATCCCACCCCTCAATATGAATATTCCGTTCGACGCCAGGTTGTTCAGTCTTTTTTCACCTCGGGGAGCAAAATTAGAGAGCCGATATGAGAATTTAGTGAACAGACGCCCAAGAAAGAGAATATACATAGAGAGAAGTCTATGACATTCCTTCCGACAGAATTGATCAGCGAGCTATCTTCCAGCAGTCCGGCAAGTCCGGAGGTTTCAGTACCATCCGAGGTGGAATGCGAAGTGATCATGCTTTTCGGTCAATTACGAGATCCCGTTGTCCGCTATGTGTTGTCTTTCGGCTTATCAGTGCATGATTCGGAGGAAGTGACCCAGGAGGTATTCCTGGCGCTCTTCGGGCATCTCCAAAAAGGAAAATCTCGCCGGAACCTTCGCGGCTGGATTTTTCGCGTGGCTCACAACCTGGCGCTGAAGCGCCGCAGCACCAATCAGCGGTCGCAGGATCAGTTGGACTCGGATAGAAGGATTGCAGAAAACCAGTTGGACTCTTCGCCAGATCCCGAAGAGCAGATGTTGTCAGCGCAAAGGCAAAGACGTCTGATGGCTGTTGTCAACGTTTTGCCGGAAGAGGACCAATGCTGCCTGCGGCTTCGCGCAGAAGGTCTTCGTTATCGAGAAATCGCTCGCGTTGTGGGTATCTCGCTTGGAGCTGTATCCATTTCCCTGACGCGATCACTCGGGCGACTCATTTGCGCAGACAAGAGGTAAGGCCATGACGAGCGAAACCTTCCACCTATCAGACCAAGAGTTGCTTCTTTCCGCTGACGGTGAACTCTCACGCCGTCGTGCCGCTGAGGTTCGTGCTCACCTTGAGACCTGTTGGGACTGCCGGGCGCGGATGACGGAGATCGAGGGTACAATCGTTGATTTTGCACGGGCCTACCGCCGCGTTCGCAATCCAAAACTGCCCTCTGTTGACGGTCCGCGCGCGCTTTTGAAGGTTCAATTAACGGAACTGACAGCCAAATCTAAGGTTGGTTCATGGCGGCGGTTTTTTTGGCTTGGCCCAGCTTCTCGGACTGCGCTGTACGTTGGCATCGCTCTCTTTCTTATCGTAGTTGTCGGCAAGCTTTCCCTCCAACATTTCGCAGGCCCCGCAGAAAATTCAACGGTTGTTGCAATCGAGCTCGGTGCTCTTCCCGACCTGAATCTTACGCCGGGTGCTACCCGAGCCGTTACAGTCAATGAGATTTGTTCGATGGCTCATGAGGAGGTGGTTCGAGAGGTACCGGCGTCTTTGCGACAACAAATACTTCAAAAGTACAGAATCAAGAATGTTCACGCAGAAGACTACGAGATCGATTACCTGATTACTCCGGGATTGGGTGGCGCAGAAGACGTACACAATCTCTGGCCCCAGCCCAAATTCTTAACATGGAACGCACATGTGAAGGACACGCTAGAGGAACGCCTCCACGAAATGGTATGTGCGGGTAAACTCGATCTATCCGCAGCACAGCGCGCTATCGCTACAGATTGGATTGCATCCTACAAAAAGTACTTTCAAACGGACAGGCCGCTTTCGGAACGCTCCGATTTGGCCGCTACGGCGGACAAGCGCTACGGGGCGTTCGGACAATTTTTCATAGCTCCTACGGGCAGTCGTTGCAACGGGCGCTGCTCGTCCTAGCGCGGCGCGGCGTTGCTCTGCAAGACGAATTTCTCCATCGCGTTCGCGAACCCTTCGTTCTCGCTGGAAGTCGTTACGTACGTAGCGGATTTCTGCACCTCGTCGCCGGCATTTCCCATGGCAATGCTGATTCCGCTCTTTTTGAACATCAGGACGTCGTTAGGCATGTCCCCAATTGTGGCAATCGCTTCCAGGGGAATTTTCAGCAGGCTGGACATCGCCAGCACGACCTCGCCTTTGTTTGCTTGGGGGTGGGTCACATCCAGATAGTAAGGCTGCGACCGAGCCGCCGACGCGTTCGTGCCGCAGGCCTCCTGAACTTCTTTCTCGCAGATCTTCACGGCTTCTAGGTCGTCACTGACGCCGACAACCTTCGCAACGCGATCCGTCAGACCATCGATGCTCGAAACAATCGTCGGCGCAAATTTGACCGTCCACTGTTCACGTGCCACGTGGGGCGCATTCACGTCGCGTACGTACCACTCTTTATCGGTGTACACCCAGGCATCAAGCTTGCGGTGCTGAATCAACTTGATGACTTGAGAAACGACATCTGCCGGCAAGAAATTTTGGCGGATTACCGTCGTCAAGTCCGGCTGAGTTATTACCCCGCCATTGAAGGCCGCCAACGGCTCGTTGAGTTTCAGCGGGTCCACTAGCGTCGCCATGCCGCGCGGTGGCCGCCCACTCGTTACAACAAACTGGACGTTCGCCTCCCGCAGACGAAAAACCATCTCTATCGCGCGCGGAGTCAGCACTTTTTCCTTTGTTACAAGCGTGCCGTCCACGTCGGCGATCACCAACCGAATGGACATCACCGCGCGTCTTGCTTCTGCTGCCGTCATGCTTGCCTCCTGAAATCTCGTGCCTGCCGAGCGTTACTGTTCCTGGTAATTCCACAGCAATCCACCGTCCACGAACATTGTTGTGCCGGTCACGTAATTCGATTCTTCGGACGCCAGGAACACCGCCAAGGATGCGGCATCTTCAGGCTTCCCCAGCCTTCTGAGAGGAATGTTTTTGAGCAGAGCTTCCAATTCTACCGGATCGTTGAGTAGGTTTTTGTTGATCGGCGTTTCGATGGCTCCGGGCGCGATCGAGTTGATTGTAATTCCGAGGGGTGCCAATTCTATCGAAAGATTGCGTGTTACCATTTTCACCCCTCCCTTGCTCGCGCAGTATGAAGTAAAATGAGGGAAGGGAAGCTCCTCATGTACCGAACTAATGTTGATGATTTTTCCACCGGCGTTTGCCTTCATTTGGTGCTTGACGAACGCCTGAGTGATGAAGAACATGCCTTTCAAGTTGACGTTCATCACGAAATCGTATTCAGCCTCGGTCACCTCCCAGAAACTCGCGCGCTTCTCGACCCCTGCGTTGTTTACCAGTATGTCGATTTTACCGAGCCGCGCGGCGGTTTCCTCGACGAAACGCTGGCCGTCAGAAAGCTTCGAAATGTCTGCTTGAACGGCGATCACTTTGGATCCGGTAGAGCGCAATCCTTCGACGACCTGTTCAGCGACAGTTTTGTCTGAAAGATAGCAGATCGCTACCGCCGCCCCTTCCATCGCGAAGCGCTGGGCGATCCCCAGCCCTATTCCTTGGTTGCCTCCGGTAATTGCGGCCACTTTTCCATCGAGTCGCTTGGTCATAGGTCCTCCAAGTCGACTGGAGAGTTCGAGTCCCAATTTTGCCGTGTAATCGGATCTAACAAAGTTCTGGATTTTGTCTTGCGGGTCATAAATACCTCGCGCTGACATCTGTGCTGAGTTGTCAACACACAGTCTTTGTGGCATCCGCCGTATTTCGAACGATTATCCTGACGCGATCGTCCAGACGGCCCGAATCTATACTCACCGTAAAGCACTTAAAACTGGCAAAAGTGACAGTCCGACTGAAAGTCGCCTAAGTTTCGCAGAATGAATCCCGCAGTGCAGGCTAACCGGAATGCAACTGAACGCGACTTCTAATTAGGAGCAGTTGGACGCGAAGCTGTGGTGTACGCGGGAGTGTGAGACCCAGGGTCGAAGGTCGCAATCGAACCCCGAAGCCTATATCCATAGCAGTAAAATCCGTGGCTTGCGATGCTATGATTACCCGCATGAAATCGTCGATCCTTACCATTGCGTCGGCGTTCCTTGGCACTCTTGGTTCTCTGGCTCATTTATTCGCACAAGCGCCTTCCGAGCTCGTCAAAGACGGCCAGCAACTAGTCCGTGAAGGAAATCTGCCGGGGATGATGGGGCGGCATCGCCAGATTCTGCAGACTTCGCAGGATTCGCTGAACGCTGGGGTCATAGAGGGAAGCGCACCCGAGTTGATGGACGAAGGGCAGGAAGCCCGCGGCTATCTCGCCAAGACAATCGCGATTGCGCTGGCGCCCAAGGGCCAAGTTACAGCCAAAAGTGCAGTGGCGATTTCCTTGATGGGAGCCCTCACCCCGGCAAAAGGCGAAGAGCAGGAGGTCCGCGTAGCCGTTGTCGTCGTTCCACCCTTAGTTATGGAACAAAACGGCTCACTGACGGGGTTCAGCATCGAGCTTTGGAATGCGATTGCCAAACGGCTCAAAGTAGAAACGAGCTATCAGATCATGCCAGACGGAAACGCTCTGGAGGAGGCAATGCGTTCCAAGAGCGCCGACCTCACCCCCACAGTCTCCATAACGTCGGCACGTGATGCGGCATTCGATTTTTCGTATCCAACATTCGAAGCAGGTCTTCAAATTATGGTGAGGGAGACCGGCCCAACGGTGAAGACCGCAACTCCCCTAAAAGACATGCTCCGTCTGCTATTTTCTCGAACTACAGTTGAATGGTTCGCTGTAGCCCTGCTGCTAGTCCTACTCCCGGCTCATCTGGTCTGGTTGCTCGAACGTCGGCGCCCAGACGGCATCGTTTCGAATCGGAACTACTTCCCGGGCATCTTTGAGGCAGGTTTCTGGGGGCTATCGACTCTCACGTCACAGGCGGAGGGCATGCCGCGCCAATGGGTAGCACGCTCTCTCTCAATTTTCTGGATGTTCGCTGGCGTGGTTTTCGTTGCGTCCTACACCGCTCAGCTAACGACAAGCTTAACCGTCGAGCGGATTCTTGGGTCTATCGAAGGGCCGAGCGATTTGCCCGGTAAACAAGTTGGTACGCTGGCTACTTCTATTGCTGCTGATTACCTTCGGGAGCAGAAAGCACAGGTGCAAGAGCTCGCACCTAATGAAATGTTTAGAGCTCTCCTGGACAAGAAGGTAGATGCCGTAGTCGCCCCCTCGCCGCTCCTCGCCTATTACGCGGCGCACGAGGGGAAGGGGCGAGTGAAGATGGTCGGTCCCGTGTTTAACAGTGTGCCGGTCGCCATCGAGTTGCAGTTGGATAGTCCCCTGCGCAAGAAGATTGACGGTGCCTTGATGGCGCTTCGTGAGAACGGCACCTATCAGCGAATCTATGACAAGTGGTTCGGCACCACTTAGGAAGAACTGTCTTAAAGTGCTTGGGGGTCGCAACTCGTCTCTCAAGTTGCGATAGATGTCCGAGCTCTATCAGAGGCTCGCTTTCGGCAAAAAGGGGGTTAGATGAGGCCACTTCCGCCTGGTATCAGGGTCAACCAAGGGAGCTGTTCAAATCTGGGATTGCTATTTAGCATTTAACCGGACCTAGTCGTGGGGTGCTTTCTCTTAAAGCGAGGACATTACCGGGTTGGGCCAATCGTAAGTGAGCAAAAGCCACAAAGTGCAACCGAAGTTCCTCGGATGGATCAAATCAAGAGTCGAGGTGAGCACATGAGCTATTTGAAGGAAAAAGCTCTTCTTGAATTTAAGACGTTTCTGGGTATCTTCCTATACCTTTGGGTTGTATTTGCGTTGCTTTCTATCCATGAGAGCATCATCCGGGCACAGCACAATTTGGATTTCACTGCTCACGGTCTTGCAATTATCAACGCATTCGTACTTGCAAAGGTTCTGCTGGTTGGTGAGTACCTGCATCTGGGAGCGGGGTTCAAAGAAAAGCCGCTGGTCTACCCAGTTTTGTACAAGTCTCTCGTCTTCTCCATTTTCCTGACTGGCTTTCACGTCGCAGAGAGAATGATTGTCGGTATGATCCGTGGCAAATCGTTTGCTGAGAGCTTTTCTGCGATCGGCGGCGGGCGTCTGGAGGCTATCCTTTCCATTGGCGCGCTGACGTTTGTCATGTTGATACCGTTTTTTGCATTTAGAGAGTTAGGGCGGATGATCGGTGAGGAGAAGCTGCGTGCTCTTATTTATGGACGGAGGACTAAAGCCGGAGTCGAAACGCCCCGATCAACAGGGCCTGAGACGGAGGAAGGCAAGCCCTTGGCGTAATGAGCCAAGGACTTTGTCCCCCAAAGACGCTTCGCCCGGTTCAGCGCCGCTTCAATGAATCCGCAGCGGCTACTTTCAGAATTATGTTTTAATTTCCACTTCGGAATTTGGATTTGAGGATCTCTAAGGTGAGCTATCTTGTCCATAGCCCTTAAGCCCGATCGGTCGCACTACAAAACGTTGTAATTGTAATTCTTCCCGCGGGTGTCGAGAGAGCTGCAAATGCTCGTGGCCAGTCCATTTGCAGCCACGATCCCATTTCGTTCAAGAAAAAATAAGTACATTTCAGACGCGCATTCGTGCGCTCATGGTGTGCCCGAAGAAGGCTGCGACTTTGGTCCCACCCAGTCTGGGTCTTTCAAGTTCCAGCCACCGCCGAGCGCTTTGTAAAGCTGAACGATGACAGTGCGGCGATTGAGTTCCGTCTGGGCTAATTCGACCTGATCGGGAAAGAGTTGTTGCTGAGCCTCAAGAACTTCGTAATAACTGGATTTGCCAGCAACGAAACGTTGGAGAGAAACTTTGACGGCCTCCTGGGAGGCTTGGACAGCTTCGCTCTGTTTTTCTCTAATCGCATCATACTTCTGTCGTGAAATGAGAGCGTCCGATACATCCTGGAAGGCGTTCAGAGCCGTCTGCTCGTACTGTAATTTGGATTGTTCCCAGAATGCCACAGCCTGGCGCTTTTGAGCTTTGAGCGCGCCACCTTGGAAGATGGGCCCAGCGACGCTGCCTGCAATGCTCCATACGTTTGTTTGCCCGGAGGACAGGGCAGAAAGCGGGGTACTGGCCCGTCCAAGCAGGGCGGTAAGTCCAATTTGGGGGAAAAAATTCGCTTGGGCGACCCCAACTTGCGCGTTGGCAGATCGCAGCAACTGCTCGGCCTGAAGCACATCGGGGCGGCGCTCCAAAAGAGCGGAAGGCAATCCCGCGGGGACCTCAGGTGGAACGATCTCATCGAGTAGCTTCGCGGTGTGCGCGATCTCGCCAGGGTTGTTGCCTAGGAGCACACTGAGCTGGTCTTCCGCCAGCGCGATCTCCCGCTCTATTTCAGGAATGGTTGCCGCAGCGGTGGCCAGATATGCCGCTGCACGGGACGTTTCCAGCTTTGAAGCAACCCCACCTTCGAGACGCTGCGTGAAAAGATTAAGAGTCTCAGTATACGAATTCGTCGTTTGCTTCGCGATGTCGAGTTGAAGCTCTAACCCAAGAATCAGGAAGTAATTTTGCGCGACATCACTCACGAGGGTGAGCATGACTCCGCGCCGAGCTTCCTCCGTTGCAAGATATTGGGCGCGGGCAGACTCATTCAGGCGGCGGAGCTTACCCCAGACGTCTGCTTCCCAGGCAACACTCGCCGCCGCCAGAAAAGCGCCTCGCGTGTTCCCTCCGTTGGGAGCGACAGTCCCCACGAACTCATTTTTTCCATCGCTGCTACTTACGGAGTAATTGACGAAGGGGAAGTATTGCGCCCGGGCCTGCAAAGCGACCTGCCGGGACTGCTCAATGCGTGTCACGGCCACGCGCAAGTCGTAATTGTTGGCAAGTGCGGTCTGCACAAGCTCCTTGAGCCGTTCGTCCTTAAAAACTTCCCACCACGGCATATCGGCAAACGACGCCTGCTGCGCCGCAACTTGAGCACCACGGTAGTCGGTTGGCGCATTCACCGCAGGGCGTTTGTAGTTGGGGCCAACCGCGCACCCGGATACGACCAGGGACATGGCAAGAGTCAGGGCAAGTAGTTGGGGCGCGTAGCTGGTTTCCACGCTCCAGTACACTCTGTGCCTGGTGGGGAGAGTTGGGGACCCCTTCTCTTCGCTGGAATTGGTGTTTGTCAAAGTCGTGTTTCCAGTTGGCATCTGGGAATATTCGTTTCCTGGCATTGAACCTGCTAGTCTCCCGGTTCTGGAGTCGGCGAGGCGAGCGACGCTTTCACTTGCTTCTGCCCGGCGCCGCCGAGTCGCTCAATCATGTAAAACAATGCAGGGATAACAAAGATTGCAAGAAAACTGGACGCTAGCATGCCGCCGATAACAGCCGTGCCCATTACCTGTCTTGAAGCAGCGCCAGCGCCGGTGGCTCTCCAGAGAGGTACGCAGCCGAGGATAAAGGCGAAGGACGTCATCAGAATAGGCCGCAGACGGAGTTTTGCGCCTACCAGGGCCGCTTCCGCCAGTGGTCTGCCGTTTTCGTATTCCAACTTTGCGAATTCCACGATCAGGATCGCGTTTTTGGCCGCAAGGCCAATCAGCATGATCAGCCCAATTTGCGCGTAGACGTTATCCTCCAGAGCCAAGCTGGTGTAGTCCTGAAAGACTAGAAGGCCAATGATCCGGCGGCCGAAGAGGATCCCAAACGCGCCAGCTACCGCGATGGGAGTGCTCAGCAGCACGCTGAATGGGAGGGTCCAGCTTTCGTACAGTGCCGCCAAGATGAGGAATACAAACAGGATGGAGAATCCAAAAATCACAGCGGGCGGCACGCCTTGCTGCGCCTTCTGCTCCTGAAAGGACATGCCCATATAGTCAAAGCCCATCCCCTGCGGCATGGTTTGGGCGAAGACTTCTTCTAGCGCCTTCATGCCCTGATCGGAACTAAAGCCGGCCTTTGTGATGCCGTTGATCTGCACGCATGGGTACATGTTGTAATGCATGGTGAATTCAGGACCGAGTCGAGGCTCAATCGAAGTGATCGTGGAGAGGGGGACCATCTGACCGGAAGTGTTACGGACGTAAAAACGGCCCACATTATCGGCTCGCGTCCTGAAGTCGCCTTCGGCCTGAACGTAAACCTGCCAAACCCGTCCAAAGCGGTTGAAGAAATTGATAAATGCGCCCCCCATAAAGGCCTGCAAGGTCTGATAAACATCGCTGAGAGGCACGCCCTGCTTCAGTACCTTGTCGCGATCCACATTTGCGGCGAGCTGGGGAACCATAGGAAGGGCGGTGGTAAATAATGAGGAAAACTCGGGACGTTTCTGAGCCGCGGCCATAAACTTCAGCTGGTTCTCTCTGAGAAAATCTGGGCCGCTTGCGGATCGGTCTTCGAGGATGAAGGTGGCGCCGCCGGCCGCGCCCACACCCGGGATTGCCGGAGGCGGGAAGGCAACTGTGGTGCCTTGAGAGATTTCACGAAGTGCAACGTTCAAGTGGATCTTGATGGCCCAGTACTGCTCATCGGGGGCTTTGCGTTCCTTCCACTCCTTGAGAGTCACCCAAAAGAAAGCGCTGTAGGTATTTTGCACGCCGCTCAACATGTTGTAGCCAACTACGGTCGTCACATGATCGACTCCTGGCGTTTTCATTAAGATGTCTTCGACTTTTGCTGCGGCTGCGCCGGTACGTTGGAGCGAAGAAGCATCGGGCAGTTGTAAAGCGACAAATAGGTACCCCTGATCTTCTTCGGGCAAGAAACTGGAAGGGAGCTTTTTGCCGAAGAAGCCAGCCAGAACAACAAAAATGAGAAGCAAAACGCCAACTAAGCTCAGCCTGCGAATCAATACCGAGCACACGCTTACATAGCCTTCGGTTGCGCGGCCAAAGACGCGGTTGAACCATGCGAAGAACTTCCCCAGTGGGCCTCGGGATTCCTTCTTGGGCCGCAGCAACAGGGCACCAAGCGCGGGACTCAGCGTCAGGGCATTGAAGGCCGAGATGATGACAGACACTGCAATCGTCACGGCGAATTGTTGATAGAGACGTCCCGTGATGCCAGGGATGAAGGCCGTTGGAATGAATACCGCCGACAGTACGATAGCGATTCCAATGACGGGGCCTGAGACTTCCTCCATGGCTTTGAAGGCCGCATCCTTCGGAGACAGCCCATGCTCAATGTGTTGTTCAATGGCCTCAACCACCACGATTGCGTCGTCCACCACTAAACCGATTGCCAGGACAAGGCCGAAGAGCGAGAGGGTGTTGATTGAGAAGCCGAGCAGCGGAAAGATTAGGAAAGTACCTACCAGAGATACTGGCACGGCCAGCAGCGGAATCAGCGTAGCCCGCCAGCCCTGAAGGAAGAGGAAGACAACGATGATGACGAGGACGAGGGCCTCGATGAGGGTGTGAACGATTTCAGTTATACCCTCAGTGACAGGAAGCGTTGTGTCCAGAGCAATCGCATAGTCGAGGCCGGGGGGGAATTGTTTCTTAGCGGCCGCCATGAGGTCTTTGGCCCCTTGGGCAGCTTGAATGGCGTTGGATCCAGGAAGTTGGTAAATGGCCACGACTGCGGCTGGCTTGCCATCCAACCGGCCCAGCAGATTGTAAACCTGAGTCCCGAGGTCAATTCGGGCCACGTCTTGCAGCCGCACGAAAGAGCCGTCCGTGTTGGCGCGGACGACGATTTGGCCGAACTCTTCCGCCGAAACCAAGCGGCTTTGCGCAATGACCGCATAGGTAAAGGCTTGCCCCGGAGGCACCGGCTCGCCACCGATCTGTCCAGCGGGATTCACGTTGTTTTGTACTTTGACGGCGTTGATAATCTCCGGAATAGTGATTTGTAGTTTTGCCAGTTGGTTGGGGTTCACCCAGAAGCGCATGGCGTATTGGCCGGCGCCAAAAATCGTGACGCTGGCGAGTCCATAAGAGCGAGTGAGCGGGCTGAGAAGATTTATGTAAGCGTAGTTCGCCAGAAACTGAGAATCATACTGCCCTGTAGGCGAGTAGAGGTCGAACAGCATCAGCGGGGCGGCCGTGGACTTCTGAACGGTGACACCTTGGGTGTTCACTTCGGACGGAAGTTGAGAAGCCGCCTGCGACTGGCGCATCTGAGCGAGAATCAGGTCAGTGTTCGGATCGGTCTTTATGTCGAAATCCACCGTCAGCTTCATTTGCCCGTTATTGGCGTTCAGGGAATACATGTATTCCATGTTGTCCACGCCGCTCATTTGCTGTTCGATGGGGGTGGCAACAGATTGATCCAAAGTGGTCGCGTCCGCGCCGGGGTAGGTGGCCGTTATCTGGATTTGTGGATCGGCAATGTTTGGAAACTGCGCGGTCGGTAAGCTCAGGATGGCGACTGCGCCAACGATGACCATGACGATCGAAATCACCATGGACATTATAGGATGGTTGATAAAAAATTTAGCCATGGGAATATCGATTACAGCTTCGCGCTACCCGATCGGTCCTGAGATAGCAAATTAGATTGGTAAGGTTTGGGTTTCACTTCGGTGCCTTCCTGCACTTTTTGCACGCCTTCGGCCACAACTCGTTCGCCCTGCTTGAGGCCTTCGTCGACGATCCACATCTCGCCGCTCTTCTGTCCCATCTTGACGGGCTGGATTCTTACCTTATTGTCGCTACCCACCACAGCTACGAGAAAGCCTCCTTGTAGTTCGCTCACGGAGCGTTGCGGAACCAGCAAGGCATTTTTTTCAATTCTTACCACCGTGCTGATTCTGCCGAAGCCTCCAGGGCGAAGAACACGATTGGGATTTGAGAACTGGACTTGAACGAGAATAGCTCCCGTCCGCACATCTATCTGGCGGTCAAGGGCGTGGAACTCTCCTCTGAGGGGGTAGATAGATCCATCCGCCAGCCGCAGCTGCCATTCGAGTTTTCGGAGTCGCGCGTCCTCGCTGATGTTCTGGTTCCCAATCAATCTCATTGCGTTGAGATATTCCTGCTCGCTGATTGTCAAATTCGCAAGGATGGGGTTTAGCGTAGAAACGGTTGTCAACGGCGCGCCCTGGGGACCAACTAGATCTCCCACCTGCGCGTTGGAGATGGCTGCCACGCCATCGATCGGCGAGATGATGCTCGTGAAACTAAGATTCAACTGGGCACTTTCTACCGCCGCTTGAGCTCCATCGATCGCTGCTTGGGCTCCCTGTACCTGCGCCTTCGCTGCCAGATCGTTTTGCACGGCGTCGTCTAGCTCCTGTTGGCTAATGGCGCTCTCCTTGGCAAGTGGCGTGTAGCGCGTCACGTCTATCTCTGTTTTGCCCAACCTCGCTTTGGCCGCTGCGAGACTCGCTTTAGCCTTCTCTAGGTCCCCTTTGGCTTGGTCGAGAGTGGCCTGAAAGGGCCTTGGATCTATCTGGAACATCGGTGCGCCCGTCCGAACATAGGTACCGTTGACGTAGTTCTGTTTGAGCAAAAGTCCTGTCACCTGGGCACGAATCTGGGCGTTTATAAGTCCGTCTAACGTGGCTACCCAGTCTTTGGTGATTGGCACATCTTTCTGGACTACTTCTATGACTTCAACGTCCGGAGGGCCCGCCGGAGGCAGCCCCATCTTTCCACAGCCAGTTGAATGCATCGTGCCAATGGCGAGCAGGAACGTGACAATTCTCTTTTGCTTATTTTGCATAACACCGGCTCCCGAGAGGCGTGAGGCGCTCAACCCAGAAGTTCTGTTGCCTCCAAATTTCGAACAACCTGAAATCCGGCACCGAACATATGCGCGCGTCATTTGATCGAAACGCTTAAACCGGGATGATGCTACAAATCCAGTCAAGCGATGAATACTGTCAAAAATGCCAGGTGCCGGGCGCTGCCATCGACGGCGTTTCTGTCATTTCTGACAATGGCCGTGTTGTTGTGACGAAGTCCACAATTTCGGTTGGAACGAGGGAATGCGAGCATCCGCCTGGACTCAATTTTTATGTCGGAGCGCATCCTTCAGAGGAAGAAAAGACGACACGGTAGTGTTAGCGTCTCGTCTCGAGAATGTTTGATGAAATCCACTGTGGCGACATGCGGCTCGCAAAGGCGAGGCTCGATCTTGTTTGTTCCACTCAAGGCTACGGAAGTCCTGCCGAATATTTTAAGGCGGGCTAGCGCGCTGAAACAGGTTGCCCAAAGCCTTATGGTAAAGATCCTTATGATCTGCGGCAGTGATCCCAACAACATCATGATGCAGACGGGCAGCTTGATTGCTTGCGTAGTTCGCGCTCAGAACCAGTTGACAATTCTAAGTTCGCCGACGGCCGGGACTGACGAAAGACTTAGCGGAATTCACGCCGAAACCCCTGCCGAAAGAATTCCGACGGCGAGTCCGCGGTGATGAATTGGCTCGCAACGGGTAAGGCAGTGAGCAAGATCCCGAAAATGAGCCACGCCGGTTGAAAGTCTCGTCATTACAATCTGGACCTCTTTTGCCGGCAGCTCATCGCTTCTTCCTTGCTGTCATTTTTGACAGTTGCCAAGAAAAAATAGCATCTCTAGGATTCTCCCGTTGCTGCGGCATCTGATTCTCGTGGGTAGGATCTTGAAAAACGGACTGCGGGATTGCGCAGTACTAACAGTACCGGCTGGAATTCCCAGCGGTGGGATAACACGCGATCTGATGCTCTTTCAGATTGCAGCAAGATTTAGGGCAAAGGTAGTTCGAGCGCCTTGGATCTCCAAGTGGGCCTTATCTTGCTTCGTACGCAGGGTCGAGGAGATGCGATGAAAGCCACACAATTGCTTCACAACTTGGGTCAGAGCATTTGGCTCGACAATATCACTCGCGATTTGCTTGGCAGCGGAACGCTCGATCGCTATGTTGCCGAGCTGTCGGTGACTGGGCTTACTTCCAACCCTACGATCTTTGACAATGCCATCAAGAGCAGCGCGGCCTACGACAACTCCATTCGGGAAAAGCTTGAGAAAGGCTTGTCAGGCGAGAAATTGTTCTTTGAATTGGCGATAGAAGATCTCACCGCAGCTGCCGATTTGTTTCGGCCAATTTACGATCGGACAAACGGTGTGGATGGCTGGGTGTCGCTCGAGGTCTCGCCCCTTCTGGCTTACGACACAGCCAGCACACTTGCTGCCGCCAAAGATCTGCACGCCAGGGCTGCGAGGCCAAATCTGTTTATCAAAATACCTGGCACTAAAGAAGGCCTCCCAGCCATTGAGGAAGCGATCTTTGCAGGCGTACCTATTAATGTGACTCTCTTGTTCTCACGTGAGCATTACCTCGCGGCTGCTGAGGCGTTTCTGCGCGGAATAGAGCGGCGCATTGACGCGGGGCTTAAGCCCAATGTCGGCTCGGTTGCATCTGTGTTTGTCAGCCGATGGGACGGCGCAGTGAAAGGTAAAGTCCCGGCTGAACTCAACAATCGCCTGGGCATTGCTATCGCTGAACGCACATATAAAGCTTGCCGTGAACTGTTGGGATCTTCGCGCTGGCAGCGTGTCTACAATGCCGGAGCCTACCCACAAAGACTATTGTGGGCCAGCACAGGTACCAAAGACCCCTCGGCGTCCGACATCCTGTATGTAAAGGCCCTCGCTGCACCCTTCACAGTGAACACAATGCCCGAGGCTACTTTGAAAGCATTAGCCAATCACACGGAACTCGGATCGATCTTGGCGGCAGACGGCGGAGACTGCGAAGCAGTCTTAGCGCAGTTCGCCAAGGAGGGCATAGACGTCGACGCCTTGGCTGCTCGCCTTCAGGACGAAGGTGCGAAGTCATTCGTCAATTCCTGGAATGAGTTGATGGCTGTGACCTCATCCAAGACCGACGTACTCAAGAAGGCCGCAGGCCATTAAAACTTGCGGTGCCGTTCGCTGGGAAAAGGAAACCTGGGCCGGCGGGGTTCTTCTCAAGACGAGGAGTTACACCATGAAAGTGCTCGTTGTCGATGTTGGAGGGACCAACGTCAAGGTTCTTGCCACCGGGGAAAAGGAGCCCCGAAGGTTTCCGTCGGGGCCTAAAATGACGCCAAAACAGATGGTTGCAGGGGTCAAGCAGATCGCCGGTGATTGGAAGTATGACGTCGTAGCCATGGGCTATCCGGGGTTGGTTCAAAATGGCAAGCCGGCCACAGAACCGCACAACCTGGGACGCGCTTGGGTCGGTTTTGATTTCAAAGCTGCATTCGGGCTTCCGGTGAAGATCATGAATGATGCCGCCATGCAGGCCCTTGGGAGTTACAAGAAAGGATTGATGCTCTTCCTGGGTTTAGGAACCGGTCTGGGCGCTGCTCTTGTCGATCAAGGCATTGTGGTGCCGATGGAAATTGGCCACCTTTCCTACAAGAATGGAACTTACGAGGACTACCTCGGTATCCGCGGATTGAAGCGCTTTGGCGAGAGAAAATGGAAGCGCACAGTGGCTTACGGCGTGGCCAGACTGTTCGAAGCTTTCCATCCTGACGATGTGGTTCTTGGAGGTGGCAACGTAAAGAAACTGAAAGACCTCCCTCCCGGTTGCCGCAGAGGAGACAACGCGAACGCATTCCTCGGGGGGTTTCGCCTCTGGGAGAACGCAAATGATGGCCGGCTCTCGATGCGCGGTAATGGCCGAACTAAGTAGCCAAAAGGAAAAAGAAGGAGTACGAGTATGGCAACAGGCTCAACATCAGTAACTAAAAGAGTGGGTATTGAACCGCTGACCCAACGTAAAGCATGGAAGGCTCTCCAAACTCACCATACTAAGGTCAAAGAGTTGCATCTCCGTCAGCTCTTTGGAGAAGACACTCAGCGCGGCGAACGTATGACGGCGGAGGCCGCCGGACTGTTCTTGGATTACTCGAAGAATCGGATCACGGACGAGACGCTCAAGCTCCTCATCCAACTGGCCGAAGAATCCGGCCTTCGGGACCGGATCGAAGCCATGTTCCGCGGGGACAAGATCAATATCACAGAGAATCGAGCCGTCCTTCACGTAGCTCTCCGTACCCCCAAGGGGTCATCCATCATCGTTGACGGAACAAACGTAGTACCAGAAGTGCATGCTGTACTCGACAAAATGGCGGACTTCTCCAACCGCGTCCGAAGCGGCGCCTGGCTAGGTCACACCGGCAAGCGCATTCGCAACATAATCAACATCGGCATCGGCGGTTCTGACCTCGGACCCGTGATGGCCTACGAGGCGCTCAAGCATTACAGCGAGCGCGCCTTGACCTTTCGTTTTGTTTCCAACATCGATGGCACAGACTTCGCGGAAGCAGTTCACGAGCTGAATCCATCGGAGACTCTTTTCATTGTTTCTTCGAAGACCTTTACCACCCTCGAGACGATGACAAACGCCCACACGGCTCGCGCTTGGTCCCTCGCTGGTCTTGACGGCGACGAAAAGTCAGTCGCTAAACACTTTGTCGCGGTCTCAACAAACGCTTCGGAAGTCGCGAAGTTCGGAATCGATACAGCGAACATGTTTGGTTTTTGGGATTGGGTCGGCGGGCGATATTCCATGGACTCGGCGATCGGGCTCTCAACGATGCTAGCCGTCGGCCCGGATAACTTCCGCTCCATGTTGGACGGTTTTCACGAGATGGATGAGCACTTCCGCACCGCCCCGCTCGAACAAAACCTGCCGGTGCTTATGGGACTGTTGGGAGTTTGGTACAACGATTTCTTTGGTGCACAGACCGTTGCTGTATTTCCCTACGAACAGTACCTCAAGCGATTCCCCGCGTACCTGCAACAGCTGACCATGGAGAGCAACGGTAAACATGTCTCATTGAATGGGACTGAGGTCGACTACCAGACCGGTCCGATTTATTGGGGTGAGCCGGGAACCAACGGGCAGCACTCCTTCTACCAATTGATCCATCAAGGAACGAGGTTGATCCCTTGCGATTTTATTGCGTTTGCACAATCGCTCAATCCGCTTGGCAGGCATCACGACATGCTCATCGCAAATGTTTGCGCGCAGACCGAGGCGCTGGCATTTGGCAAGACGCCGGACCAGGTGAAGGCCGAGGGAACTCCCGATTGGCTTGTGCCTCATCGGGTCTTCGAGGGGAACCGCCCATCAAACACAATCCTTGCCGAAGAGCTTACGCCTGCAATGCTCGGGAAACTTGTTGCGTTATATGAGCACTCCGTGTTTACCCAAGGAACGATCTGGGACATCGACTCATTCGATCAATGGGGAGTCGAGCTCGGCAAGGTCTTGGCCCAGCGCATCATCCCGGAGCTTGAAAACAAGGTAGAACCGAAACTCGCGCACGACAGTTCCACGAACAACGTGATCCGGCGCTACCGCAAAATGAAGGAGTCTTCCCATGACTCGCGGTTATAACAAGCCTCTGTACATCCTGCCATTCGACCATCGCGGCTCGTTTGAGACCAAAATGTTCGGTTGGGAAGGCCTACTCACCCCGGATCAGACAGCCCAAATCGCTGCCGCTAAGCGAGTGATCTATGACGGCTTCATAGCCGCTATCGCCGACGGCGTTGCTAAGGAAAAAGCCGGCATTCTCGTGGACGAACAATTCGGTGCCGCCATCCTTCACGACGCGAAGGCGCGCGGTTTTACGACAGCGTGCCCGGCCGAGAAGAGCGGTCAAGAAGAGTTCGATTTCGAATACGGAGATGATTTTGCCGCGCATATCGAATCATTCCAACCGACGTTTTGCAAAGTTTTGGTGCGCTACAACCCGGAGGGTGACCAAGGGCTGAACCGCCGCCAGTCGGCGCGCCTCGAACGATTATCGGACTACCTCCACGGCAGTAGCCAGAGCTTGTTTATGTTCGAGTTGCTGGTGCCGCCGGAAAAGTCTCAGATCGACGAATTCAAAGGTGACAAGAAGGCTTACGACCTCGAGCTTCGTCCTTCACTGATGGTCCAAGCAATCCAGGAACTTCAGGAGGCCCAGGTTGAGCCTGACGTGTGGAAGATTGAGGGCCTCGATCGCCGCGAAGATTGCGCAAGTGTTGTGTCTGTAGCCCGCCGGGACGGCCGAGACGAGGTCGGCTGCATCATCCTCGGGCGCGGCGAGGACGACAAGAAAGTGCGCGAATGGTTGGCGACGGCTGCGTCAGTTCCGGGGTTCGTGGGGTTTGCCGTGGGCAGGACCGATTTTTGGGAGCCGCTTGTGGGCTGGCTGGCCAAGAAAATTACGCGGGAAGATGCCGTAGCCGAAGTGGCTCGTCGCTACCGCGAGTTTGTGGACATTTTTGAACGGGCGCACGCCACGAGGGCTCACGCGGCGTGACGGGAGAACGCAGTATGCAACAAGGTGTCGTCAAGCTGGCACCATCTATCCTCGCGGCTGATTTCGCCTGTTTGGGTGAGCAGGTGATTGTGGCTGAAAAAGCGGGGGCTGATCGAATCCATATCGATGTGATGGATGGACATTTCGTGCCCAACATCTCAATGGGAGCACCGGTCGTGCAGTCACTGCGCCGCGTGACGCGGCTCCCCCTGGAGACTCACCTGATGATTTCAGACCCTGACAATTTCTTAGAGGAGTTTTGCGATGCGGGCTCCGACTCGTTTCTCGTTCACTGGGAGGGCAACAACAATCTGCATCGCACCGTGCAACACATCAAAGCTATGGGCAAACGCGCCGGCGTGGTCCTCAATCCGGCGACTCCGGCGGCAGTCCTCGAAGAGATCTTGCAGGAACTGGACCAGGTGTTGGTGATGACCGTCAATCCCGGTTTCGGGCACCAACAATTTTTGCACTCAACCCTGCCCAAGATCCGTCGAGTCCGAGAAATGATCGCGCAGATCAAACCAGACTGCGACTTAGAACTGGACGGCGGCATTGATTCCGCAACCGCTCGATTGGGCGTAGAAGCAGGAGCTAACGTTTTGGTGGCGGGATCGGCAATTTTCGGTGAATGCGAAGGAGTGACTGTGGCAATGGATCGGCTGCGAGCCAGCGCCGATCATGAGATACACAGTCAGTGAGATTAGCAATCGAGAACAGAAAAGGCGGTGAATTATGCAACTTGGAATGGTCGGTCTAGGAAGAATGGGAGCAAACATGGTTCGGCGGCTACTCAAAGCCGGTCACAACTGCGTGGTCTTCGACATGTCGCCGAAGGCTGTGAAGGAGCTCGTTGCGGAAAAGGCGGTGGGTGCTTCGTCACTACTGGAGTTCGTCAAGAAACTCGAAAAGCCGCGTGCCATTTGGTTGATGGTGCCGGCGGCAGTCGTGGACAAAACGATTGCGGACATCCTGCCCTACTTAGAGGCGGACGATATCCTGATTGATGGTGGGAATTCCTGCTATGTGGATGACATTCGCCGCGCCAAAGAACTCGCATCCAAGAAGATCCACTACGTGGATGTCGGTACGAGTGGTGGTGTGTGGGGCTTGGAGCGCGGTTACTGCATGATGATTGGCGGGGAAACTCAAGTCGTCGAACACCTCGATCCCGTCTTCGCTACGCTCGCACCTGGTGTCGGCGACATTCAACGCACTCCGGGGCGCGAAAAAGCCGATGGGACGTCCGAGCAGGGTTACCTGCACTGCGGACCAAATGGCGCCGGCCATTTTGTCAAGATGGTCCACAACGGCATTGAGTATGGAATCATGGCTTCCTATGCTGAGGGATTGGGCATCCTCCGTTCAGCCAACGTCGGGAAACATACTCACGAAATCGACGCCGAGACGACGCCTTTGCGTAACCCAGAACACTACCAGTACGACCTCCATTTGGCAGACATCGCCGAAGTGTGGCGACGCGGCAGTGTCATTGCGTCCTGGCTGCTCGATTTGACGGCCTCCGCCCTCCTTGAGGACCCTGCCCTCGCTAAGTTCGCCGGACGCGTCTCCGACTCAGGCGAAGGCCGGTGGACAATTAATGCGGCCATCGACGAAGCTGTGCCTGCGCATGTGCTGACGGCAGCGCTTTACGAGCGCTTCAGTTCTCGAGGCGAAGCCGATTTTGCGAATAAGCTCCTGTCGGCGATGCGCTATGAATTCGGCGGTCATCTCGAGAAAGCTACCACCAAAGGCCACGCGGCTTGAAGGAGATAACCATGGGAAATCTCAATTCGGACGCTCTTGTGTTCTTCGGTGCCACCGGCGATCTGGCGTACAAGAAAATCTTTCCGGCCCTACAAGCCATGATCAAACGTGGCCACCTAAATATACCCGTCATCGGTATAGCAAAGGCTGATTGGAACGTGGATCAGCTTCGGGCTCGGGCAAAAGACAGCCTCGAGAAACACGGGGGACTCGACTCCGCAGCGTTCGAAAAACTGAGCCATCTGCTGCGCTATGTTGGCGGCGACTACGCGGATCCGGTGACCTTCCAGGTGCTGCGCAAAGAACTGAAAGATTCTCAGCACCCAGCACACTATCTGGCGATCCCGCCCGCACTCTTCGGGCCTGTAGTGGAGCATCTTGAAACGTCAGGCAGTGCCAAGGGTGCCCGGGTCATCGTCGAAAAACCTTTTGGAAGCGATCTTGACTCAGCACGGAGTCTGAACCAAATCCTTCTCGGCACCTTCGATGAGAAGGATGTTTTTCGCATCGACCATTATCTTGGGAAACGACCTGTACATAACATGGTTATCTTCCGCTTCGCCAACGCCTTCATGGAGTCGTTCTGGAACCGCAATCACATTGAGAGCGTCCAGATTACCATGGCGGAAAATTTTGGCGTCCAGGGTCGTGGTGCCTTTTATGATCAGACCGGTACTATCCGCGATGTGATCCAGAATCATCTTTTTCAGGTCCTCTGCAACCTGGCCATGGAACCTCCCGTTAGGATGGACAGCGAATCCATTCGCGACGAGAAGGTTAAGGTCTTAAAAGCCATCCCTCCACTGGAAGATAAAGACCTTGTCCGCGGTCAGTTCCGGGGCTATCGAAAGGAGAAGGGAGTGGCGCAGGACTCAAAAGTTGAGACGTTTGCCGCTCTTCGGCTCTACGTTAATTCGTGGCGTTGGAAAGGCGTCCCTTTCTTCATTCGAGCAGGGAAGTCACTTCCAGTGACCTGCACAGAGGTAGTCGCCCGATTGCGTTTGCCTCCCACGGTGATACGTGAGAGCGCTTTGACGCAAAACCACTTGCGGTTCCGTATCAGCCCGGAAGTGGCCATCGCCATGGGTATGACAGTAATGGCTCCTGGGAAGGAGATGATAGGCCAATCCGTAGAGATGCTGGCAAGTCGTCACCCCCAGCCGGATGAGATGGATGCATACGAACGAGTACTGGGAGACGCGATGGTCGGCGATGCCACATTGTTTGCCCGTCAGGATTATGTAGAAGAGGCGTGGCGAATTGTCGATCCGATTTTGAAAAAGGTCACGCCTGTCTACGAATATGAGTCGGCCACCTGGGGACCAATTGAAGTCGACCAAAAAGTTACCCCTGAAGCCGGCTGGAGCAACCCGACAATTGCCACGGAGACGCCGGTCGCTACTGCGGTGCGCGCTGCGTGATCAGCGGGCCTGCTGCTGTCAGCTGATTTTTGAGACTCGCACCACGAGCGGTGGGAATGAATTTAAACGCGAGATCAAATGGGAGACCTGCCTTGAAAATTGAAGTACTAGCTGATGCCGAATCGGTTGCGCAAAGGGCTGCAGCTCTCATCGCTGCGGATGCGCGTTCGGCGACCGCACTGCGGGGCCGCTTCGTCATGGCCGTAAGTGGCGGGCACACTCCGTGGATAATGTTGCGTGCGTTGGCAAGCGAAATAGTTCCCTGGCAGGCTGTGCACATCGTTCAAGTGGACGAGCGGGTGGCTCCTGCGGGCGATCCGGATAGAAATCTCACCCATTTGCAAGGCAGCCTGCTCGATGCCGTCCCTCTCCGGCCTCAGCAGATCCACGCGATGCTCGTGGAATCATCGGATCTGGAGGCCGCTGCCAAGCAGTACGCAGAGACTCTTAACGTGATCGCCGGCTCGCCCGCGGTCCTTGATCTCGTTCATTTAGGACTTGGCCCCGACGGTCACACCGCGTCGCTGGTTCCCGGGGATCCAGTCCTCGAAATAACTAACTCAGATGTCTCGTTGACCGGGATCTACCAAGGAAGGCGCCGCATGACATTGACGTATCCCGTCATCAATCGTGCTCGACGTATCCTTTGGGTAGTGACCGGAGCTGAAAAGGCAGAGATGCTTGCTCGGCTAAGCACTGGTGATGCCTCGATTCCAGCAGGGCGAGTTCGTTCCCAGGACGCCCTGGTGCTGGCCGACAGCGCGGCGGCGGGAGTACAGGGTGCAACGAAAGACAAAAGTAGCGCTGCCACGGAAGCAACGTAAGTATCTTCGGGGGCGCGGGACCTGATTTCGGTGCTTTTTGATCGCAGGCAATGCTTCCCGAGACAAGTGGGAGACGCCATGAAGTCATCGAGGCACAGGGTGGCGAGCCTACAGTTGGACGAATGAGTTCATAGAACGAGATCTTCCGTTGGGTCTAGTAAAAGGAGAGAGCATGCGGGTTGGGATCGCCACGGATCACGGGGGATTTAGTTTGAAAGAGGAATTTGTCGCACAGCTTCGAGGAGCAGGGCATGAAGTCGTCGATTTCGGTGCGCACAGCCTGAATCCGAGTGACGACTATCCGGACTTCGTTATCCCTCTTGCCAGAGCCGTAGTGGCGGGCAATGTCGAGCGCGGAGTTGCCATCTGCGGCAGCGGCGTCGGCGCTTCCGTTTGTGCCAACAAAATTGTGGGCGCTCGCGCGGGATTGGTGCATGACCATTTCTCTGCTAAACAAGGTGTCGAGGACGACCACATGAACATCATCTGTATGGGCGGAAGGACGGTGGGACCGTCCGTCGCTTGGGACCTTGTCCAAACGTTTCTTGCGGCCGAGTGCAGTCAAGCCGAGCGGCATCTGCGGCGCTTGGCAAAAGTGGCTTCACTGCAAGAGCAAGTTCCGTGCAAGACGCAAGAATTGAGTGCGTCAACGTAAGAGTCTCGGTCAGCTTGACTCCCGCGCGTTCGCGCTTCCGGCCCGAGTACTTGAGTTCTAGAGGTCCAATGCCAAAGGGCAGAAGCAGTGCTTCCGTCGATTGGACGGTGAGCAGATCACCGAAGACAGAGGAGGTATCATGAGTTCTGTAACAGCCGCCAAAGCGACGACCGATGTAAACGTCGACCAATTGGCCATCAACACTATTCGGACTCTTTCGATGGACGCTGTCCAGCAGGCCAAATCAGGGCACCCCGGCACTCCTATGGCGCTCGCGCCCCTGGTGTACACCCTATGGAACCGGGTTATGCGTTTCGATCCGCAGGATCCCATCTGGCCTAATCGCGATCGCTTCGTGCTCTCCAACGGCCACGCGTCGATGTTGCTCTGGTCCATTCTCCACCTCACGCAGACCCAAGCAGTGAACTCCGACTATGAAAAACTGGGGCAGCCTTCCGTTACTCTCGATGATATCCGGCATTTCCGCCAGCTGGACAGCAAAGCTCCAGGGCACCCGGAGTATCGCTGGGTCTCCGGTGTTGAAACCACTACTGGTCCTCTCGGGCAAGGTGTCGCCACAAGCGTCGGCATGGCCATTGCCCAGAAATGGCTCGCCAGCCACTACAATCGGCCCGGCTTCGAGATTTTCGACTACAACATTTATGCCGTTTGCGGCGATGGCTGCATGATGGAGGGCATTTCCTCCGAGGCAGCGTCCCTGGCCGGCCACCTGGGTCTCGACAATCTGTGTTGGATCTACGACAACAACCGCATCACCATCGAGGGGAACACGAACATCACCTTCACGGAAGATGTCGCCGCCAGATTCCTGGCGTACGGGTGGAATGTTTTGAGCGTAGGGGATGCAAACGACATCGATCGGATCGAGCACGCCTTTGATGTTTTCCGAAAGACCAAGGGCCGGCCGACTTTCATCGTCTTGGATAGTCACATCGGGTATGGTTCTCCGAACAAGCAGGACACTGCGTCGGCCCACGGTGAACCGCTTGGCGAAGAGGAGATCCGCCTCACCAAACGAAGATACGGCTGGCCAGAGGACGCTAAGTTCCTCGTCCCCGATGGCGTCTATGATCATTTTACGGCTGGCGTCGGCACTCGCGGCGCACAAGCCCACCGTGAGTGGACCGAACTTTTCAATCAGTATCGCACCAATTTTCCTGAACTCGCCAATGAGGTTGAACTCATGCAACGGCGGGAACTCCCAACTGGGTGGGACCGCAACCTTCCCGTTTTTCCGGCAGACCCCAAGGGCATTGCGGGGCGAGATGCTTCAAGCAAAGTTCTGAACGTGCTCGCACAAAGCATCCCCTGGTTTCTCGGAGGATCCGCGGATCTAGGGCCATCGAACAAAACCACCCTGACCTATGAGGGCGCGGGGAGTCTTCAGTCGGACACACCTGGCGGCAAGAACTTGCATTTCGGCATTCGCGAGCATGCCATGGCAGCCATCGTGAACGGCCTTTCTCTTTCAAAGCTCAGAGCCTTCGGCGCGACGTTCTTTATCTTTAGCGATTACGCCCGGCCGGCCATTCGACTCTCGGCCCTCATGGAACTACCTACTATTTTTGTTTTCACTCATGAAGCAATGAGTGACGGCGAGGACGGTCCGACCCACCAGCCCGTGGAGCACCTTGCTTCTTTTCGTGCAATCCCCGGGCTGATCGCCCTTCGACCGGCGGACGCCAATGAAGTTGTCGAAGCCTATCGTTACATCATGGAACTCCGCCACGAACCAGCCATCCTGGCACTGTCCCGGCAGCCGTTGCCAACTCTTGATCGGACAAAATATGCTTCCGCGTCCGGCCTTGCACGCGGTGCTTACGTTCTCGCGGACTCGCCGGGCAGAAATCCTGAAGTGATCTTTATTGCCTCTGGCAGTGAAGTCAGTCTCGCCTTGGAAGCCCACGAAAAGTTGCTTGCTGAGGGCATTCGTTCACGAGTGGTCTCTATGCCCTCCTGGGAAATTTTCGAGCATCAATCGCAGGAGTACCAAGACACCGTCCTGCCACCTACCGTCAAGGAGCGCGTGGCAGTCGAACAGGCCTCAAGCTTTGGATGGGAGCGTTACGCAGGCAGGCCAGGCCGACTCAATTGCATGAAAACGTTCGGGGCTTCAGCGCCCCTTAAAGAACTGCAAAAGAAGTTTGGCTTCGAGCCCGACCAGTTAGTGACAGCGGCTAAGGCAGTGCTGGATGGGAGATGATCCGCACGTCACGAATTCGTCCAAGCCAAGCGAGACGCAACGCCCTTTGAAGGCGACGCCCTCAGAATTGCCCGCAATTCGCTCGCAAGAAGCTGGGGCAACGATACTCCACGAAGTTACTCCGAGGATCTCCAAATGAACATCTACGAGACGCGCGAAGGCGCTCGCTTGGCGATGATCAAAAGCAAGAAAGGTCACTGGAATCGTTGGGGTCCTTTTCTCTCCGAGCGTGCCTGGGGCACAGTGCGAGAGGATTACAGCGCTGACGGCACGGCTTGGAGCTACTTCCCTCACGACCACGCACGGTCACGTGCCTATCGCTGGAACGAGGACGGTTTGGCTGGCATTTGCGACCGTCATCAGTATCTATGTTTTGCCCTGGCGCTTTGGAACGGTCGTGATCCGTTTCTGAAAGAACGGTTGTTTGGCCTGACGGGTCCCCAAGGCAACCACGGAGAAGACGTCAAGGAATATTATTCTTACCTGGATAGCACGCCGACCCACTCCTACATGAAGTATCTCTACAAGTATCCTCAGGCCGCTTACCCCTATGATCAGCTTCTTGAAGAGAACCGGTTGCGAACCAAGCTCGACGACGAATATGAGCTTGCAGACACCGGAATCTTTGACCAGGGTCGCTATTTTGACGTGGTGGTGGAATACGCCAAGGCCGATGATGAAGACCTGCTGATTCGCACCCATGTCAGTAACCGTGGGCCGGAATCCGCGGAGATTCACGTAATACCTACGCTATGGTTTCGCAATACCTGGAGATGGGGCTACGATACTCGTCGTCCAACGATTATGTTGCGGACCAATGGCAGGCAACGTCAGGACAGGGTAAGCACACTGATTGCGACGCACTGGTATCTGGGCGAGTACGCCCTGTACTGTTCCGACGCTGACGACGTGCTGTTCACGGAGAATGAGAGCAATAGCGAGCGACTCTGGGGAATTCCATCTCCGACGCCATATGTGAAGGACGCATTTAATCAGTATTTGGTGAAGGGCCAGCGGGAGGCTGTGAACCCCGCCGGTGCTGGCACGAAAGCGGCCGCGTGCTATACCCGGACGATCAATCCGGGCGAAACCGCTACCATTGACCTGCGCCTGGCGTCGACGCGCCAGGTCAATACGCTCCAGGCGCCGTTCGCTGACTTCGGTTCTCTGCTGAGCGAGCGCCGCAAAGAAGCGGATGACTTCTACGACGTAGTTCTGCCCAAGAAGCTCTCAAAGGATGCCACGCTGGTAGCGCGCCAGGCTTTCGCTGGGATGCTCTGGTCGAAGCAGTATTACCACTACGTTGTCAGTGACTGGTTGGAAGGAGATCCAGGCGATTCGGTACCTCCGGAAGAGCGTTGGCACGGGCGCAATCACGATTGGAAACATCTTTTTACGCGGGATGTGATCTCCATGCCGGACAAGTGGGAGTTTCCTTGGTTTGCTTCCTGGGATCTCGGATTCCATTGCGTGACCTTGGCCCAAGTGGACCCGCATTTTGCGAAAGGGCAGATTCTACTAATGATGCGTGAGTGGTACATGCACCCCAACGGACAGATTCCTGCCTATGAGTGGGATTTTGACGGCGTGAATCCGCCAGTTCTGGCTTTGGCGGCAAGAGCTGTCTTTGAAATTGACCGCCAGCACACCGGCGTTGCCGACTATGCATTTCTGGAGCGCGTCTTTCAGAAAATGCTACTCAACTTCACATGGTGGGTGAACCGGAAGGACGCTTTTGGCAAGAACATCTTTCAAGGCGGCTTCCTGGGGATGGATAACATTGGTGCATTCGATCGTGACAATCTACCACCTGGATATCTTCTGGGGCAGGCGGACGGAACAAGCTGGATGGCGGCTTTCGCAAAAAGCATGCTTTCAACCGCTCTTCTGCTGGCGGAAAGGAACCCCATTTACGAGGATCTCGCGAGTAAGTTCTGGGAGCACTACGTTTACATCGCCAATTCCATGAACAATCGGAAAGACCCAAAGAACACGCTTTGGGATGAGAAGGATGGATTTTTCTACGACCACCTTATCTCTCAACGACATGATCCTTTCCCTGTCCGTGCTCGCACCATGGTGGGCTTCGTTCCTATGTTTGGGGCCACGACGGTGCCCGCTGACACATTCGATCGCTACCCGGATTTTCAGCGCCGCCGTGAGTGGTTCATAAAGCATCGCCCGGATTTGATGGACTGCATTGAGCCGATGATAGTACCCGGAGCCAACAATTCCTTGATCCTGGGCCTGGTGCGACCGGATCAACTGCGGCGTATGTTGGCTTACATGCTGGACGAAGAGGAGTTTCTTTCACCGTATGGTGTACGTGCGGTCTCGCGCTATCACAAGGATCACCCACTGATACTCAACCTAGCCGGTCAAGAGTATCGATTGGACTATGAGCCGGGAGAGTCTAGGACCAACCTCTTCGGTGGAAATTCCAACTGGCGCGGCCCCATCTGGATCCCTATGAATTTCCTCATCCTGATGGCCCTAAAACAATATTACTTGTATTACGGCGACGCTTTCCAGGTGGAGTGCCCCACGGGTTCGGGAACCATGATGAACTTGGACCAGGTCGCTGAAGAGCTTTCGCGACGTTTGACAAACATTTTCCTGCCCCAACAAGATGGTACCCGGCCGGTGTTCGGTTCGCGCGCACTGTTCAACTCAGACCCGCATTGGCGCGATCTGATTCCGTTCTATGAGTACTTCCATGGCGACACTGGTCGTGGCTGCGGAGCCAGCCATCAGACCGGCTGGACTGGGCTGATCGCCCAGATTCTGATGGGATTGGACGAAGGTTTCATGCCAGACAGCCACAGCAAGCCCAAGAACTGAGCCGCATGAAGACCAGGGAAAATGCAAGCGCAAGCTGTCCACTCGGTGTCGCTGTTCGTCACGGCGGTGCTAACTTCAGCGTTTTCTCGCGCCACGCCTCCAAGGTGGAGCTGCTCTTGTTCGACCGAACGGAGGATGCCCACCCCTCTCGTGTGATTGCCTTCGATCCTTTGACCAATCGCACATACCACTACTGGCATGTCTACGTTCCTGGCGTGCAGTCGGGGCAGATCTACGGATATCGAGTTCATGGACCTTCCGATCCTTCTAGAGGGATGCGGTTTGATTCCACCAAAGTCCTGCTTGACCCATATGGTCGGGGGGTGGCTGTTCCAAGGAGCTATAGCCGCGATGCGGCCGGCGCAGTAGGCGACAATGCCGCAGTGGCCATGAAGAGCATCGTGGTAGACCCGCGGCTCTACAACTGGGAGGGTGATCGGCCGCTCAAGAGGGCTTCCTCACGAACCATCGTTTACGAAATGCACGTCCGAGGTTTCACGCGTCACCCGAATTCCGGCGTCGGTGAGCAGACACGCGGGACATTCCAAGGTCTAATCGAAAAGATCACATACCTACAACATCTTGGCGTAACAGCCGTCGAATTGCTGCCTGTATTCCAGTTCGACCCCCAGGATTGTCCGGCGGGAAGGGTCAATTACTGGGGCTACGCACCGGTCTCGTTCTTCGCACCCCATCGGGCGTATAGCTCGCGTCAAGACGCGCTCGGCCCACTCGACGAGTTTCGCGACATGGTCAAGGCGCTACACCGTGCCGGCATCGAGGTCATTCTCGATGTTGTGTTCAATCATACTGCTGAGGGCGATCACACTGGACCTACGCAAAGCTTTAGGGGCATCGACAATCGCGTTTACTACGTTTTGGAGCACGACCCGTCGCGTTATGCCAACTACAGCGGTACCGGCAATACGCTGAATGCCAATCATCCCGTCGTGCGCCGCATGATCGTGGATAGTCTCCGCTATTGGGTTGAAGAGATGCACGTAGACGGTTTCCGCTTCGACCTAGCTTCCATACTCGCACGCGACTCGTCAGGCGAGGTGATGTCGAATCCCCCCGTTCTGTGGGACATCGAGTCCGATCCTTCGCTTGCGGGAACAAAGATAATTGCCGAGGCGTGGGATGCCGCGGGCCTCTATCAGGTAGGTAGTTTCATCGGGGATAGCTGGAAAGAATGGAATGGGCGGTTCCGTGATGACGTCCGAAGTTTCTGGCGAGGCGATGGTGGTTCCTTGCGTCAGTTTGCAGACCGTTGTCTCGGCAGCCACGAGCTCTATCGTCACAAAGGGCGCGAAGCTGAACAGAGCGTGAACTTCGTAACTTGTCATGACGGATTCACGCTGAATGACCTAGTCTCGTACGAACGGAAGCACAACGAGGCCAACAACGAGGACAACCGCGATGGTTCCAACGATAACCGCAGCTGGAATTGCGGGGTCGAAGGACCCAGCGATAATCCAGCGATCGAGAAATTGCGCAATCGCCAGGTAAAGAATTTCTTTACCGTCACCATGCTCTCGCTGGGCGTCCCAATGATTCTAGTAGGAGACGAAGTTCGGCGTACTCAGCACGGCAATAACAACGCCTACTGCCAGGACAACGAGACAAGCTGGTTCGATTGGCATCTCGTTCAGAGGCACGCGGACGTGCTTCGCTTCGTGCGACTGCTCATCGCCAGACGATTGTTGAGGGACAATGAGCCTGAGAGCCAGCGCTTGACCTTGTCACAATTGATCGGGCAAGCCAATAAAGCTTGGCACGGAGTGAAACTCGCCCAGCCGGACTGGAGCGACCATTCGCACAGTGTAGCGTTCAGCGCGGAGTTGAAGAAAGAAGGAATCGCTTGGTATATGATCTTCAATGCTTACTGGGAGTCACTCGATTTCGAACTCCCGCAAGTTGGTATCGCAGAAACTGATCCTTGGCACCGCTGGATCGATACTTCGCTGGAATCGCCTCACGACATCATCGAATGGCAGAACGCGCCGTCTGTTTCGGGCAACATGTATCGCGCAGGGCCCCGGTCTGTTGTCGTCATGTGGGCACGCCTTAGGGTAGACCCAACATCAGGCGCGTAATGCGCCATACCAACAGTTTCATTCGTGGGCAACCTAAGTCGTGGACTGTCAGTTTTGACAGTTCCCCACCTTTCTTGCCTGGGTTAGAAGTTGTGACCATACGGCGATAGTTAGAGCCATTATCGCTTAGGGATTTGGTGCCATGACGGCTAACTAAATGTAAACCCGTCGGAGAATGACCGCGCATATCGGCGAGGCTCGACTCGTCTTGGGACCTGGAGCCGCGGAATCAATGTGATGAAAACGAAGATCAGAAGGAGCCACCATGTCCCGCACCGATAAAAAAACAGCCACTCAAAAAGAGATCGAACTGCGAGCGTACGAAATCTATTTACAAAGATGCGGCGAGGATGGCAACCAGCTCAGTGACTGGCTTACTGCGGAGAAAGAATTAAATGATTCGCTTCAGATGGACACTGCCGAGCCCACAGTCCCTGACGTAATGCCTTTGCGGAAACGTGCAGCCGTTTCCTGAGTCAACTATGCTACGACTCACTTCAGCTTGGCGAAGGCCGTCTTCAGCAACGATTTTCCAGCGAAGAGCTAAACCGTAGATCATGCATGGCGCGAATACAAACCACGGTTAGCTCTTAACGAACGATTGTAGGGATGCCGATGAATCACACAACGATTGTAATTATTGGCGGCGGTTTTGCCGCGGCCAAATGCGCAAAGACTCTGAGAAGTAAACTCTCGCCAAACGATTGTCATATTATACTTTTCAGCAAAGAGAACCACATGGTATTTCACCCGCTCCTGGCTGATGTTGCTGGAGCCTCTATTCACCCGGACTCCGCTGCGGCAACACTTCGGCAAATGTTAGCCGGTGTCGAGTGCAGAACCGAGAGTATACAGCTCGTGGATACTTCGGCAGGTCAAATTGAATACCAGAGCGATCAGGGACAAGCTGAGCGCACAAACTATGATCATCTAGTGCTTGCTTGTGGCGCCGACAGCAATCTGGGTGTGATTCCCGGAATGAGTGACCATGCATTCCCATTCAAGACGATGAGCGATGCGGTGCGCCTGCGCCTCCATATGATTCAACAGCTGGAGAAGGCGGAAGCGTCCGGTAGTTCTGAGCGGCGTAAGTTTTATTTGTCGTTCGTTATCATCGGAGGTGGGTTCAGTGGCGTCGAATTAGCCGGTGAAATCAATGACCTGATTAGAGAAAGCTCGCGCTTCTACCGAAATTTCCACGAAGACGAAATCAAGGTCACTCTGGTCCATAGCGGAAACCAGATTCTTCCGGAAGTTAGTCCCTCCCTCCGTGAATTCGCGTTGACGAAAATGAGAAAGGTTGGTGTTGAGGTTCTGTTGAACACGAGGGCCGCGGCTGCCACCCCTGAAGGTGTCGGACTTCCCGATGGCAGTCTGATTGGCGCCGCCACGGTTGTGTGTACGATCGGCACGACGCCGGAACGCATCGTCGAACGATTGGATGTTCGAAAGGAGCGCGGTCGAATTGTCACGGACGCGGACATGCGCGTCAATGGCCTGCAAAACGTTTGGGCGGTGGGCGATTGTGCTTACATCCCCAACGCTTTTAACAATGAGCCATGTCCCCCCACGGCCCAGTTTGCCGAAAGGCAGGGTCGCCAAGCGGCAGCCAATATTGTACGAGTTCTTCGAGGCGAGCCAACGCGCCCGTTCTATTTCAAACAGCTCGGTCAGCTCTGCTCTATCGGTGGGCGCCGGGCTGTGGCGGAGATGTTCGGGCTTCGTATTTCGGGATTCTTGGCGTGGTTTCTATGGAGGGGAGTTTACCTTCTCAAATTACCCTCCTGGTCGCGCCGAATTAAAGTGGGCCTGGACTGGGGCTGGGATCTCGTCTTTCCTCGCGATCTAGGAACTTTCCGAACGGGACAACCACTGCAACTTTCGGGTGCCTACTACCGTCCGGGCGATTTCATCTACCGTCAAGGAGATCCGGCAACATTCTTCTATGCCATCGAAGAAGGCGAAGTCGAAGTCCTGCGGAGCATCGAAGGCAACCAAGCCAGTGCAGCTTTTGCCTTCCTGGGCCCGGGAGATTTCTTAGGCGAAGCCGCTCTGCTCCAAGATCCTTCATACCAAGTGAGCGCTCGGGCGCGTTCTGTTGTGCGCGTCAAGGCCATGAGTCGCAACGTATTCTCGGGACTGGCTGGCACTATGGCACCATCGCGGGGCATCCTTGCGGAACTCGTGAGGCGGCGGTCTCAAGCTCTGTGGCAGCACTTTCCTGCTTTAAAGGAAGCATTGAGCAAGGAACCGCTCTCTTCGTTTCTCGAGCCTCTTCCGTCTCGCACTCTCAAGCCAGACAATACTCTCGACCAGGCGCTTGCCATGTTAAATGCAAGCGACCTAGGTTTCTTATTCATCCTCGATGAACAACAGCGCTTATTCAGCGTCTTGAGCGCTACTGATATCGCCAACGCTCTTTTATTGATTGTCTCGACTCCAGTGGACTGCCGTCGGGATGCCTCGAAAGTGCCGGTGCGCGAGTTGCTCTCCGCCGATCCGGTGACGATTTCGTCGGACGATTCGTCTCTGCTTGCCGCTACGACAATGCTCGAACACGGGTTGAGCTGTCTCCCTGTTGTTGTCGGCAAGAACGATCACCACGTACAAGGGTATGTTCAAGCGGAAAAGATCACCAACTGGCAATTGCAGAAGCTGGGAAAAGAAACTCTTACCGGGGCACAGGCCGCGGCCCTGCGTGACGATGAAAAAATGCAACGCCAAACAGCGGGGTCAGCATAAGAATCAAGGATCGGCGCGGGTGTAGCTAAAGGGCAGACGATGGTCCGAGAAATTCATCAGAATTCGCCAGAGCCACATCGTAAGAGAGGGCTCCCGTGGGCTCTTAGCACCATGGCTGGTTGTTTGCTAGCTGCGTTGCCTGTCTTTGGCAATGCCGAAGACCCTTCACAAATGCCCAACATGTTCAAACCGCAGTCGAGCCCAGCCCACGCGATTTTCCATCTCTCGCTCTTCGTTCTCGCCATTTGCGCGGTGATTTTTGTAATCGTCTTCTCCCTACTCACATACTCCGTTATAAAATTCCGCAGGCGAGCCAACGATGACGGCCGTGAACCTCCACCAATCTACGGCAGCAATCAGATAGAACTTGCTTGGACGGTGATTCCCGTTCTTATTGTGTTGGTACTGTTTCTTGCGACCGCTCGTGTAATTCATGGCATCCAGCAGGCCAAACCCCCGGCGGAGGCCATCGAGGTCGTTGCGATCGGTCATCAATTTTGGTGGGAATTTCGTTATCCCGCTCTCGGCGTGGTCACCGCAAACGAACTCCACGTGCCGGTAAGCGACACGTCCCATCCGACGCCCACCTTCATCACTTTACTTTCCGCCGATACAGACCACAGCTTTTGGGTCCCGCGTCTGGCCGGAAAGACCGACTTGATTCCAAACCGTGAAAACCACATGTGGATTGATCCACATCAACCGGGCATTTTTATCGGCCAATGTGCCCAGTATTGCGGCACCCAACACGCCAAGATGCTCCTCCGGGTTTACGCTGATTCACCAGATCAGTTTCAAAAATGGGTTCAGGAACAATCGAAACCGGCACAGGTGAGTGAAAGCGCCAAAGAAGGCCGGCGGGTTTTTGAAACCACGGCTTGCATCAATTGCCACGCCGTTTCTGGAACAGTGGCGGACGGACGCTTTGGTCCTGATCTGACTCATTTAATGAGCCGCGACACCATCGCTTCAGGCGCAGCAACAAACACTTCCGAAAATCTTCGTTTGTGGATTCACAATCCCGAAGCCATCAAACCGGGCTCGCTAATGCCCGCGATGAATTTGAACCAGCGGTATTTGGACGCTGTAACCGCCTATCTCGAGACGCTTCGATGAGGGAGGGGGTTTAAGTCGCATGGCGTCAGAAACAATCGCGCTGACCGCGGCTCACGATGTGCCGCAACCGATTGGCACCATTCTCCACGACTGGGTTACCACCGTGGACCATAAGAAGCTCGGGATTCTCTATATTCTCTACGCCCTTGTATTTCTTGTCATTGGGGGAATCGAAGCAACCATCATGCGGATACAGCTGATCGTTCCGCATAATCATTTCGTCTCGCCTCAGGTTTTCAATCGCATGTTCACGATGCATGGCACCACGATGATTTTTTTCGTAGCCATGCCGATCCTGTTTGGCTTTGGAAATTATCTGATTCCGCTGATGATTGGCGCCCGGGATATGGCTTTTCCGCGCCTGAATGCGTGGAGCTTCTGGCTTACCGCTTTCGGAGGATTGCTGCTCTATTTTAGCTTCATTGGCGGCAACGGACTTTATGGAGCGGGGACTGCTCCCGACGTCGGCTGGTTTGCTTATGCGCCACTCACTGCCACAGCTTTCTCAATAGGACACAGCACCGACTTCTGGACTCTCGGCCTGCTGGTCTCCGGATTTGGCAGCATTGGAACCGCAATAAACATCCTCGCGACCATCGTGTGCTTGCGGTGTCCTGGCATGACACTCGGCAAGATGCCGTTGCTTGTCTGGTTAAACTTGGTCATGGCCGCAATGGTGCTCCTCGCCATATCGCCTCTAACGGCGGCGCAGATGATGCTTTCGCTCGATCGTTTTCTAGGCGCCCATTTCTTTGACACTTTGGCCGGTGGCTCCGCTGTGATGTGGATGCACTTCTTTTGGATTTTCGGCCATCCCGAAGTCTACGTTTTGGTTATCCCGGCCTTTGCGTTTGCTTCCGAGATCATTCCGGTGTTCTCGCGCAAGCCGATCTTCGGGTATCCCGTGATGGTTGCAGCGACGATCTGCATTGGATTCGTAGGCTTTAGTGTCTGGGCCCACCACATGTTTACGGTCGGAATGAACTCGTATGCAAACAGTTTTTTCACCATCACAACAATGGCTATCGGCGTTCCAACCGGTATCAAGATCTTCAATTGGATAGGGACTATGTGGGGAGGCAAGATCATTTTCAAAACTCCCATGCTTTTCTGCATTGCGTTCCTGTTTCAGTTTCTGATTGCGGGCCTCACGGGAATCATGCTCTCCGCCGCGCCGTTCGACTGGCAACTGGGCAACTCTTACTTTGTGGTTGCGCATTTCCACTACGTCATTGTCGGAGGAATCCTCTTCACACTCTTTGGCGCCTTCTATTATTGGTTCCCCAAAATGAGCGGAAGAATGTACAACGAAACTCTCGGCAAATTGCACTTCTGGCTTTTCTTTATCGGTTTCCACCTTACGTTCGATTTCATGCATATCCCAGGTTTGCTGGGAATGCCACGGCGGATTTATACCTATGAACCCGGGCGCGGATGGGATATCTGGAACTTGATTTGCACCATTGGAGTGTTCTTCCAGATTGCCGGGACAATCGTATTCGTAGGCAACCTGCTTTGGTCTTATTTCAAAGGCAAAGCCGCTGGAAATGATCCCTGGGATGCTTGGACGCTCGAGTGGTCCACGAGTTCTCCTCCAGTGGACTACAACTTTGCTGAGATTCCTGTGGTTAACAGCAGGCGCCCCCTCTGGGACATCAAGCACCCGGAAGATCCTGACTGGAAGTATGAGTGATGAGGAGAGCCTCTTGAGCACCGCTTCATCAACGCCAGTTTCCATGGAACAGCCGTGGGTACTCCCTTCGCGTGGACGTGTGGGAATGTTTTCCCTGATTGCTGCCGAACTCGCAATCTTTACTATTTTTGTCGTCGCTTATCTTTTCTATATCGGAAAAAGCTTGACTGGCCCGCTGCCAAAGGATGTACTCGAGCTCCCGATCTTCGCCAGCATCTGCCTTCTCTCAAGTAGCCTAACGATCCATGTCGCGGTGAGCGCACTGCGGAATGGCCGAGTCGGAACCTTTGCGATGTGGTGGTTCGGCACGATGGTCCTCGGGCTCGTTTTTTTGGGAGAAACTGCCCGCGAGTGGTATCACCTCATTTTTGAAAAGGGCTTAACCATCAGCACCAATCTTTTCGGTACCACCTATTACTCGCTCGTTGGCCTCCACGCCTTCCACGTTACGGTGGGTCTGATTTGTATCTCAACCGCCATGGTCTTAGCGCTATTCGGAAAAGTTAAACAGGAACACAGTGAACGCGCCGAAGTCTTTTCCTTGTATTGGCACTTTGTCGATGCGGTCTGGATAGTTGTATTTACGGTCGTTTACATCGTCGGACGCTGAGGAAGGAAGCTTCAAATGGCCCGTGCCGATTTACCCACGGAAGCATCACCCCCGGGAACTGTGAGGCTGCCCGCGCCAACGTCTTGGCCGATCGTCCTCGCTTTTGGCGTCGCCATGCTGTTTGCCGGCCTTGTCACTAGTGCGTCCGTCAGCCTGCTCGGGGCGATCTTGGTCGTCGCCGGATGCGTTGGATGGTTCCGCGATATTCTGCCTCACGAAAAACATGTTGAAGTGCCAATCGTTAAGGAATACATAGCCGTCGCAACAGCGCGCCCGCAAGTGGCGCGGCTGCCCATAGCGCCGGATCTGCCTCGAGCGTTGCTACCCCTCGAAACCTATCCAGTCTCTGCTGGCATTAAGGGCGGACTAGCCGGCAGTGTTGCAATGGCTGTCCTCGCATGCCTCTATGGAATTCTCAAGCAGGGAAGCATCTGGTACCCCATAAACCTTCTCGGGGCAACAATCTACTCTCAATCCGCTCGGTTGGATTCCGCGTCCCTGAATGCATTCCATCTCGGCAGCTTCCTTCTCGCCGCTCTCCTCCACCTGGTTACGTCTCTTTTGGTGGGGCTACTCTACGGAGCAATGCTGCCAATGTTTCCGCGTCGTCCAATCGTTCTTGGTGGTGTCATCGGCCCTGTGTTGTGGACGGGGCTGTTGCACAGCATTCTCGGACTCATCAATCCGCTGCTCGACGAACGCATTGATTGGCGGTGGTTTATCGCATCGCAATTTGCTTTCGGCATCGTCGCCGGGCTGGTTGTAGTTCGTCAGGAACGCGTTCGCGTCCGCCAGTTCATGCCTTTCGCAATGCGCGCGGGAGTTGAGACCCCCGCAGTAACAGCGAAGAATCGTCGGGGGGACAACCGGCCATGAACCTCTGCCGACGCTTCCTCGGTGCGATGGCTCTCCTTGTGCTGGTGTGCTCTGGATGCAGCAGCTCACCGGGTCGGCCTGCGGCGGATGCGATACCGGTAGATCCGGACAATATTGCAGACTTTGGCGTCCTGTATGCGCACAACTGCGCCGGTTGCCACGGCCCCAACGGCAAGGACGGAGCTTCTATTGCGCTCGCGAATCCGCTGTACCTTGCCGTCGCCGATGATTCAACCATGCGGCGTGTAACGACAATCGGTGTTGCGGGGACTCTGATGCCGGCCTTTGCTAAGAGCGCGGGCGGGATGCTCACGGACAAACAGATTGATGTCATTGTGCGCGGAATTCGCGAGCAATGGTCCAAGCCGGATGTTTTGCACGGCCAGGATGCGCCACCTTATTCCGCGTCCAATGCGGGCGATGCATCGCGCGGATTGCAAGTCTTTGGTGCCTATTGTTCTTCGTGCCATGGCCCCCAGGGACGCGGCGGTCCCAAAGCAAGCTCAATTGTGGATCCAACCTATCTTGCCTTAGTCAGCGACCAAGCCCTTCGAACAACCGTCATTGTTGGAATTCCAGATTTGGGCGCCCCGGATTGGCGAGGCAATGTGCCAGGGAAACCGATGTCCTCGCAAGATATCTCCGACGTTGTGGCATGGCTTGCTTCTCAGCGCACGGCATTCCCGGGCCAGCCCTATCTCCATTCCGAAAAACCAGCGGGAGAGCATCAATGACTAATCCGGACGATCTTTCGAGGCGGACGCTCCTCATGAAGATGGGCGTTTTATTCAACGGCATCATTGCTGCCGTGCTTGCCGTACCCATCCTCCGCTACATTCTTTCTCCCGTGGCTCAAGAGCGTGACCAAGGTTTTCAATCTTGGCTCCCGCTCGGCGAACTCAACCAATTTCCGGCGGGTCAGACGCGATTCGCAAGCTACCGAAATCCGGTCGTGAATCCCTGGGACGGAAAAACGGGTGACATTGCCTGCTGGGTACGAAACGTGGACGGCAAGACTTTTCAGGTCTTCGCCATCAACTGCGCTCATCTAGGTTGTCCCGTGCGATGGTTCCCGCAATCCAATCTGTTCATGTGTCCTTGTCACGGCGGTGCCTATTACCAGGATGGTTCCAGGGCATCCGGACCTCCAGAGCGTGGATTGTTCGAGTATCACTACAAGATTGAAGAGGGAAAACTCTTCATCAAGGCGGGGGAGATGCCGACGCCCGGCCAGAAAACACAGTCATCGCTCGTCACTTTGGAGACACGCCGATGCGTCTGATCGGACAGGTCGGTGATTGGCTGGACGCGCGCCTCCAGGTTGGTCAAACCCTTCGTGAAACCGCAGAGCACCCCGTTCCGCGCGATACGGCGAGCTGGTTTTATGTTTTCGGTAGCGCTGCGTTTGTCGTCTTTATTCTTCAAATCTTTACCGGAATTCTTCTTGCACTGATTTATGTGCCTTCCGCGGGGGAAGCTTGGAACAGCCTTCAAGTCCTCAACCACGGGATACAGCTCGGATGGTTTGTTCGGGCTCTCCACGGCTGGGGCTCCAACTTCATGGTCGCGATCGTTCTGCTCCATATGGTTCAGGTATTTCTATTTGGCGCGTACAAGTTTCCGCGAGAGCTAACCTGGATTGTCGGTGTTTTCCTCCTGCTGATGACGCTCGGAATGGCCTTCACTGGTCAAGTGTTGAGGTTCGATCAGGATGCCTATTGGGGCTTGGGTCTTGGCGCGTCAATCGCTAGCCGCGTTCCGGTGATCGGACCTGCCATCGTCCATTTAATGTTAGGCGGCCCTATTATCGCTGGAGCGACCCTATCTCGGTTCTTCGCCATGCATGTATTCGTAATCCCCGGGTTGCTGATTGCATTCGTCGCCGTTCATCTCTTGATGGTAGTAAAGCTCGGTATTAACGATTGGCCTATGCCGGGTCGCGTGGTTCGCAAGGCGACTTACGTTCAGGAATACCATGAACTGACGAAGAAAGAGGGGGTACCCTTCGTCCCTGGTGCCGTTTGGAAAGACCTATGTTTCAGCGCTTTGATCTTGCTCGCTGTAGCCGCGTGCGCCCTTTACTTTGGCCCCTTTGGTCCTTCAGGCCGCCCCGATCCGACGATTATTCAGACGGCTCCGCGGCCGGACTTTTTTTTCTTGTGGCTTTACGCCGTGCTTTCGCTCTTGCCTCCATCGATGGAGACGCCTGTTCTGCTGATCGGCCCTGTGATCGCTCTTGGTGTACTCTTATTGCTGCCGTTCGTGGTCGGCGAGGGTGAGAAAAGTTGGCGCCGAAGGCCCATCGCCGTGCTCTCGATTCTACTCATTGCGGTAGCTTTAGGTGATTTTACTCATCTTGGGACATTCACTCCGTGGAGTCCTGTCATGGACGCTTGGAGCAGCGACTCCATTCCCCCTCGGTTCCTACACAACCGCTCCGCGCTCGAACGCCAAGGAGCCCTCGTCTTTCAAGAGAAGCAGTGCCACAATTGCCACGCTTTGGACCACATCGGTGGAAAGCGCGGACCTGAACTCGATAGCGTCGCGGCGCGCCGTACCCAAGATCAACTCATTCGGCAGGTGATTCAGGGCGGTGGTAACATGCCCGCTTACGGCAAAAACCTAAGCCCCGCCGAAACAACTGCTCTCGTTTCCTTTCTGGAAACCTTGCGTCCCGAAGGTCAACCGGCTGCTCGAGACTCTTCCCGCGTTGTCGTCCTGCAACCGCAGACCGACAAGCCCGCTTCTACTCAACCCTAGCTTTGCCATGTCCCCCGAAGCTCAAGCTGTTCTGCAAACTTGGTCGAACCCAACCTGGATTAACGTTGCGCTCATTCTTACTGGCGTCGTATACGCGCGAGGCTGGCTGAGCATTCGACGTCTTCAGCCTGCGCTGATCCCCATCTGGCGGCTCGCCGCATTCTTCTCTGGATTGTTCTCACTCTGGGTCGCCATCGGCTCTCCTCTTTCCGCTTTTGACGACGTTTCTCTTTCGGCCCATATGGTGCAGCACCTTCTGCTCATGGCCGTGGCCCCTCCGCTCCTGCTGCTTGGCACACCGTCAATTCCTTTTCTTCGAGGGCTGCCACTATGGATCGTAAAGAGCGTCGTCGGCCCATTTCTCCGTTCGCAGCCCGTAAAATGGCTCGGACACTTTCTTACTCACCCCGCTGTTTGCTGGGTCGTCGCCACGGTCGCCCTCCTCGCCTGGCACATTCCTTCTGCCTTTGAGCTGGCGTTACGTTCCGAAACCTGGCACGACGTCGAGCACATCTGCTTTCTTTCGACTTCCATCTTATTTTGGTGGCCTGCCGTCCTGCCGTTTCCGAGCGACGCGACCTGGTCTCGCTGGTCGATTCCTGTCTATCTTTTCCTTGGAATTCTGCCGGGCGGTGCGCTAGGAGCATTTCTTACATTTTGTGATCGGGTCCTTTACCCCTCGTATGCCACAGCGCCTCGGCTCTTCGGTATTTCGCCTCTGGATGATCAAGTGATAGCTGGGGCTCTGATGTGGGTGCTCGGAACGTTTGTGTACACTCTTCCAGCAGTCTTCATTACAGTCCGGCTTCTCTCGCCTCACGGCGCGCCTGGTCAGAAACAACGTCCATTCGGCCTACGCAGAATTATTGTTTAAAACGGCGCTGTGAGGTCCCGGAACGGGACTTCTGGCTATCCAGTGGGCTCTCAATTTTCGAGACGATTCGGTGATTCGCGCTTAGGATCGCGACGAATTGTCTTTCAACGTGAACCGAAGATAGATGTAGCCAATCGATCCCGCGGCTAATGAGGCTGCGAGAACCGCAACCTTTGCCGTGGCAACCATCGTCTCTTCTTCAAACGACAGACCGCTGATAAACAGTGCGACAGTAAATCCCAAGCCTGCTAGAATTCCGACTCCAGCAATGCCTGCCCACGTCAAACCTTCAGCCATCACTGCAATTTTTGTTCTCACGGCCAGGTAAGAAAACGCGATGATCCCCATCGACTTCCCGATCAGCAGTCCCAAAAAGATTCCCAGAGCAATGGGGCTCGAAGATGCTAGTTTCAACTGTTCGGTGGATAGAGCAACTCCTGCACTCGCTAAAGCAAATAGGGGAAGCACAAGGAAACAGACCCAGGGATGAATGCTTCTTTCCAGGCGCTCTGCAATGGAGTCAGTGCCGCGGAGAAGTCCATCCAATTCGGTAAGCGTGGCCTCCGCCGACGACCTATCCTGGCCCAAGATTTGGCTTCGAAAACTTCGCAGGAGAGGCTCCGCAACGTCGGCCAACTCCTCGGGACGGAATTTTGGCTTGATGGGCGCGAGTAGGCCAAGAATCACTCCAGCAATCGTTGCGTGCACCCCCGAACTCAACACGGCCGTCCAGAAAAAAAAGCCCACAACCACATACACCGAGATAGTAGCCGGGCGCACGGCGACAGCTACAAGGATCACCAACAAAACGCCCGCCACCGCCAGAGCGGAAAGGGATATTTGAGGGGTATAAAAGAACGCAATAACAAGTATCGCCCCCACATCGTCCACGATGGCCAGCGCAAGCATAAACACGCGCAGACTCGAAGGGATGCGTTTGCCGAGCAACGCGAGAACACCCAATGCGAAACCGATATCCGTCGCCATGGGGATGCCCCACCCGGGCGCCCCTACGCCTGAGCGATTCAAGACGACATAGATAAGCGCAGGGAGGATCATCCCTCCCAGCGCTGCCATGATGGGAAGGGCCGCTCGCTTAAACGAAGACAGCTCACCCTTCACGATTTCACGCTTGATCTCGAGTCCGACCACCAGAAAAAACAACACCATCAATCCGTCATCGATCCAGTGATGCAGGTCCATCGAGAAAAGTGGGCGGCGGCCCACACTCAACGGGAACTTCCAAATCGCGAAGTAGGACCCGCTCCATCGCGAATTTGCCCAAACGAGGGCGACGATGGTGGCCCCGAAAAGAAGGACCGAACCGGAAATTGCGCTGTGGACGAAACGCTCGAGCATTGACCGCGGGCGAGCCAGAAATCGATTTTGCGCAGTGTTGGCGAGAGATTTTTCCATCAGGCTTATGTCCTAACGACTTGTTCGTTCTGGCGCTTACCTTCACGGAAGAACCTACACGTTATCGAGCCGCGCATTCGCTCCCACATGCAAAATGCGCTGAACAAACTGAATCCAGCCTTGCCGGATACCATTGTTGTGCTCCCAATGGAATGTGTATAGAACACACAGCCCACAATTAGAACCTGTCATTTCTACCAGTAGGAAAGACTGTGTTGCCAGGTCAGGTTCTCGGTCATCCCACGCTGGCAGGTACCCGACTTTGGTGGTCTTGGCAGTAGTCCCGTTTTCCTCTAGCGAACACTGTAAGCTCGCGCTGCGGCATTGGCCGCGCACACCGGCAGAACCTAGCAGGGTGGTCTCTACAGGTCGATGCAACACCATCTAATATAAATCTTCTCTTCAGAGTTGGTGTCTATGGCCCAAGGGAAACGGGTGGAGCTTCCTGCAGCGTGCTCGATGATAACTTCGACGCCCTCGCGGACACGAGCCAGCAGGGAAGCGAACTCGCCACGAGTCTAACCACGCGGTGTTTCAGAGATCGTAGATGAGCACGCAAATGTGGATCCTCCGTACAGAATAGCCCATTTCAACAAATTGGTAGTTTTGACAGTTCACGCCCTCCTGGCGAAATCATACGCTCGCCAGTGCCGGACCTGAACGACTGGTTGTAGTACGTGCAAGTGCCATTGCTCGACGAAACAGTTGAGCTAATTAAGGGAGTGCTCGGCGAAGCCAGACTGCGGGAAGTGTTTTTCCGTTCACGGGAACGTGAGCAAGCAGAAACAGGCGAAGCGGCGAAAGAACAATGATCCAGGAGACGTGCAATGGCAAAAAGCGAAGCGGCGGTTAAACCTGCGAAAGCGGTGTATAGCGACGGGCACCCGCAAGACGTAATCCAGTATCTGGAAGCGAAGCTGATTTTGAAGCCCGAGCCCTTCACATCCGTGGAAAGCTTCCGGGAATTTGGACGGATCGTGCAAAAGACTACGAAGCAGTTCGAAAAGGTCGATTTCATTCCCGATGCAGAGATGAATCAGCGGCCGAAGATCCGGGAGATTGTGTTTTTTGATACGCCCGATTTCCGGCTCTACAACAACGCGTTTATTTTACGCCGCCGTGTGGAATACGTAGACGGGTTCCCCGAGGGCGATCCGGAAGTGGTGTTCAAATACCGGCATCCCGATGAAAACGCGGCGGCGGCGATGGACGTGCGGCCCAAAATTTCCGGAAAGTTCAAGATCAAGTTCAAAGCCGAAGCTTTGCCGCTGAAGGATAAACTCGGAGGCTACCGCGTCCTTTACTCGCACAACTGCGAGTTTGGACAGAGCCAGATCCACCAGGAAGATAAGCTGTCGATGAACACGATCGCCAGCATTTTTCCGGCGCTCAATTCCTTGAAGAAAGCGCCCGACGAACGAGTTGGCCTGGTGAACGAAGGCATCGTGGAAGAAGTGTTGCTCCCGCTGGGACAGATCGATTTTCACAAGGGACAAGTGGCCAAGTGCGACATTTCCCTATGGCGGACGCGCGGCGAGCACAAGTCGCTGGTCGGCGAGTTCGCGTTTCAGGCGAAATTCGACCGGCGCGATGACGTTCATGAAAACGCCAAGAAGCGAGCGGAACTGTATTATCTGGCGCTGCAGCAAGCGGCTAAAAATTGGATCGCTTTGGGGTGCACCAAGACCGGGATGGTGTACCGGCTGAAGGGAAATGAGCCGCAAAGCCATGAGTGAAGCGTCCACAACGCCCGCGGCGCAGGTCCCGGCAGTGGCCGCGACTATAACGCCGCCCTCCGTCCTGCAAATCTTTGTGGAGTTTTTGCTAATTGGCGCCACAAGTTTTGGCGGCGGCGTGGTTGCGTATCTCCGCAATGGCCTGGTGACCAAGCGCGGCTGGCTGGATGACAAGGCCTTTGTCGAGCTGCTTGCTATCAGCCAATCGCTTCCCGGCTTGAACTCCACGAATATGGCCCTCCTGGTCGGCGA